>SMTZ1_10013592_pt1 | contig 12811 bp, 9 predicted proteins | sample DeeMarSWOR136_30_FD_25667 | JGI IMG/M metagenome (IMG submission 25667) | reverse complement strand
ACATGTCAACCAGAGGCTTACAAGCATCCGCTCCTTCTTCCGATGGAGTTACAAGAACGAATTTCTTGCCTTCTAGTTTTCTGTTTGCGACAAACGGTCGCATTCTATCAATTAAAAGTTTCATCTTTCCAGTTGGTCCGTACCAGTAAAGCGGTGTGCCGAAAATAATCAAATCTGCCTGCGCCATTTTTGGATAAATCTCTTGCATTCCATCATATAGGGGGCAGACGTAATCACCTTTTTTACATGCACGGCAATCAATACAAGGTGCTATATCATATTCGTACAGATACAATTTTTCGTTCTTATAACCTTTTTTTTCACAGCCCTTCAAAATCTCTTCAACCAGTATGTCAGTATTACCCTCTTTTCTGGGACTACCAATTAATGCCAGGATCTTCATAATATCCCTCATTAGGTCTTAGTTGTTAATAGAATATTCGTAAGGATCTCACTAAGCCTATCTAATTCTTCTATTTTTACATCTATTTCTTTTCCTAATAAACCGCTACTAAATATTTCTTTATTATTTGGCATAATCCCTATCACTTTATTGGATGGAACAGCATTTGTCAAATTATCTTTTATTTCTGCTTTGACTTTATTTAACACAAAATAAATTGGTTTACTGATCGTCTCCGCAAGGCTATTTATTTTGTGGGCTAATTGAATCGATTCGTACGATGGGTCGACAACCATTATTATTATATCAACTCCACGTTCGACTCCTCTCCCAAAGTGTTCAATCCCTGCATCTGTATCAACAATAGCTAGTTCACTATTGTCATTTAACTGAAGATTCTCAAGAAATTCACGTGCAAGCATAGCCATTGGACATGCGCATCCTTCTCCGACATCGTGGATTTTTCCAATGGCTAGAAGTTTGATGTTATCTTTCTCGGTAAGATATTCCTCGGGAATGTCTTCTAAACCCCATTTTTTCTCAAATAATTGTTGTTGTCCTCCTCTAGGCATTTTATCGAGGACACCCCTCGTTCCACCCCAATAGCGGGTGAAATCTTCAGGTAACTCTAATCCAAGATGCCTATGTAAGCCAAAATTTGACTCATCGCTATCTATCACAAGAACCTTGTATTTTTTAGCTAAGGCTTTTCCAATCAATGCGGATATAGTACTTTTCCCACTACCCCCTTTTCCACATACTAACAACTTCATTGGTCTACCTCATTTCATTTCGTAAAAACAGCGACATTTTCTCGTTCTTGAGTCAAATATCCGAAAGGGCTTTTATGATTTCTTTACAGAAGGCTGGAAGGTCATCTGGTGTGCGAGAAGTGATTATATTTCCATCTCTAACAACTTCTTGATCAAGATAAGTCGCTCCAGCATTCACCAGATCATCCTTTATTGCATAAAAACATGTGGCCTTACGATCTTCTAAAAGATTTGCTGAAATCAACAACCAAGGACCATGACAAATAGCAGCTACAGGACCTTTTTCATTGACTTCTTGAACTAGCATTATCATTTTTGGATATCTTCTAAAGCGATCTGGTGCATAACCACCTGGAATTACTAATGCATCAAGATCATTAGCACTTATTTTGTTTATGTCCGTGTTTACTTTTACAGGAAGTCCATGCTTACCCGTATAGTTTTCTTTCAATCCAGTTCCTATTAGTAAAATCTTTGCACCTTCTTCCTTTAATCTATATACAGGATACCAAAGCTCAAGATCTTCGTATAAATCTTCTGCCAACACACCAATAGTCTTTCCTTCTAATTTACCCATCAACATCTCCTCTGAAAAGTTATCTCTGAATTACTTTTAATTATTTGTGCTATTATGCATAAAAATGACACCTATTTATGCAAAATGAATATAAACGCATAATTTTTTAAGAACTCAACTGATATCTGTTCTTTGGGTATGAAAATGACGGAAATTAAAGCTTATGCCAATGTCATTAAATCATCACAAGAGATGATCGATGAACTTACAACAAGCTTAGGGAAAGAGAAAATATCAGATGACAAGCCTACACGGCTCGTTTACAGAATTACTCACGGTCCAGAAGCACTCTTACATGAAAGTTTGGACGATTTCACGCCTGCTGCAGTAGTGAGACCAACGTCTACGGAAGATGTTCAAACGATCATTAAACTTGCAGATAAATATGGAGTTCCAATTGTCCCTCAAGGAGGTCGAACATGCACTTATGGTGCAGAAGCTATGCGTGATTGTATTGTTATCGATACCGCTACAATGGATAAAATCCTTGAAATCGACGAAGGGAGTTATCGAATTACTGCTGAAGCAGGAGTGCGAGTTGTTGACTTTCACAGATACCTAGAGGAAAGAGGATTCATGTGCGTAGACTTTCCAACGATGAATAAAGCAGCCACTCTGGGGGCTCGTGCCGCTCTTCATGGTTACAATAAGTTCGAAAATCGCTGGGGAAGTGCAGGATATCATATAAAGGGATTAGAAGTCGTTTTACCTAATGGAGAGGCTGTTTGGCTCGGTCGAGGAACTAGTAAACCTACAAAATCAGTTGTAGGGCTTAATTTGATGGACCTCTTCATCGGATCAAGGGGAACTCTGGGGGTTGTTACTAAGGTAACTGAACGCTTTATTGATATGCCTCCTAGCTATGTATATGGAATTAGAGCGTTTAAGGACTACGAAGATGGGCTCAAGACATATATAGATCTTAGGAAACCTTTGAATGCAGGTCTTTTATGGAGATCGAAAGCATATCATAGATGGTTTTTAAGTCAAGCTGTGAAGGGCATGCTTGAGATTGATTTCCCAGAAGACGTTGAAATGTTGGTGAATGGGTTCTGGAGAGACGATATGCCACCCACTGATATTATAGGAAGAATGCATGAGACAATAGAGAAATATATGGGAATGGGAGGGTTATGGAGCGATCGAGTTGTAAATGGAGGAATGGCTAATCGAATAATTCCTCTAGACCCGATGATCCCTGATTCCAGGCTTTTAGAATATTACAAAGAATACCTGAAACTACTTCATGAAATAGAAGACGGTGAAAGTTATCCCGCACTAGCAGATAGTATGAAAGTCCTAAATCCAGCAGGACCAGTCCCAGGAGATGTAGGCTATAGCAAGATATGGATACTGCTACTTGCCAATTGGAAAAAATGGGATTCTGAAACGCGCAAAGAATTCAAAGACTGGTTTAGACGTCATGCTGAACTAGCATTGCGTTTTGATGGATCAATAACAGGCACTCATGGCTTCATACCGAGAGAAATGGAAGTTGATCTTGTAAGAAAAGAAGTCGGTGAGAAAGCCTACGAGTTCATGAAGCTGATAAAAAAAACTATAGACCCAAAGAACATTATGAATCCTAAGGTACGATTCTAGATGGTGTGATCTTAATGAGCGAAGAAATTGATGAACCCTTAACTTTAAAGGACCATGAGCCACAACTATGGACTTGTATTAATTGTTATTGTGGATTGTGCATTGAAAGTTGTCCAGCCTATAGAGAATTGAAAAATGAAGCTGTTTCGGCAAGAGGAATCTCTCAAGTTGCGCTGGGTATTTCTTGGGATGAAATTGACATGTCAGAGTTGTTGGACGATATCGTCTATGCTTGTACTGGGTGTAGATGGTGTGACTGGATTTGTTCGCAGAATACGCCTATTAAAATTGTACGTGAAGGCACAAGAAAAACAAAAGTAAGTGGTGCAACTGTATCAGAAATTCTAAGATCCATGAAAGCAGAACAGGGAACGATTCCTCCCGAGATTCGAGATGCTCTTAATAATATTGTAAAACATGGAAACCCTTATGGTGGTCCAAGGGCGCAAAAAGACAAATGGGTTGATGATCTGGGCATGAAAATCGATGGTTCAGAGACGATACTCTATGTAGGTTCAACGGTTCCATACGACGATAGGGCCGTCAGAGCTGCAGAAGCATTAATTAGTGTTTTTAAAAAGGCAGAACTCAACTTTAGGATGCTTGGGAGCGAAGAAATGGATAGCGGTGCTTTTCCAAGAATGATGGGTGAAGAAGGTCTATTTTTTGAAATGATGGATCATAACTTAGAGACTTTCGAGAAATATGGAATTAAAAGAATAATTTGTCTCTCTCCTCACGATTACGACACTTTCACTGAATATTACTATGATATGGACAACATCGAGGTCAAGCATTATACAGAAGTACTCTGGGAAATGATTGATAGTGGCAAAATAGAATTTAATAACGAATTTGATCAGAGAGTCACATACCACGATCCTTGTTATTTGGGGCGACGAAGTGAAATATATGATGCTCCACGAAAAATATTGCAGAGCATACCAAAACTAGATTTCGTTGAAATGTATTTTACAAAAGAGAATGCGCATTGTTGTGGTGGTGGAGGCACTGGACTCTGGCTTGATCTCCCTAAAATCAACATGGATATGACGCGTTCCGATGAAGCTAAAGAAAAAGACGTGGATTATTTAGCTGTTGCATGTCCTATTTGCCTGCAGATGCTTGACAGTGCTATGAAGAGCAAGGATTATGAAATAGAGGTTAGAGACATTGCTGAAATTGTAGAAAAAGCAATGTAGCCAATTATTTCTCTCTACCATTTTTTTAAAATTTCTTTAAGAAAAAGAAAGGTGATCTGCAGTCTACATTTCTGAGTGTTTGCATAGTTCGAGGAGTCTGTTCCATTCTTTATCAACGTATTCTTGAATGACGTTAATGATTACTTCATTTTTTTCTGGCTTGAATAGGTGTCTGAGTCGTCCTTGATACTTTAGATATTCTTCAATGGGAATCTTAGATGCTTTTTTATCTGGATGGTTTATAGTAAATTTGTGTCCCCACTCAATTTCATACAAAGGAAAGAATCGTGATTCAACGGCCAAGCGAGCCACTTGAATGCTCATGCTAGTATCGAATCTCCAGCCTCTGGTGCAGGGTTGAATACAATGCACAAAGGCAGGACCCTTGATATCTACTGCTCGTTTAACTTTTCGTACAAAATCTAAAGGATATGCGACACTGGCAGTTGCAGCGTATTCTAATCCGTGTGCAGCAATAATACGAATTAAAGGCTTCTTAGATCTTTTCTTACCTTGCTGGACTTTTCCAACTGGTGAAGTTGTCGTCCATGCTGCGTGCATGGTTGCCCCACTTCTTTGAATACCTGTGTTCATATATGCCTCGTTATCGTAGCAAATGTAGGCGAAGTCTTCACCTCGATCTATCGCTCCGCTTATTGATTGCAAACCAATGTCGTATGTTCCACCGTCACCGCCAATAGTGACAACTTCAATGTCGCGTTTTGGTATCTCGCCTTTCCTCATTAGAACGTCAAGACCTGCACGTACGCCTGAAGCAGTTGCAGCAGCATTTTCAAAGGCGTTATGTATCCATGGAACACTCCATGCGTTATGTGGAAAAATTGTGCCTGATACTTCAAGGCAACCTGTTGCATTTACCACAATTAAAGGTTTATCAACAGCCTTTGTCATAAGTCGTGCAATTGTGCCTGCACCACAACCAGTGCAAAGTCTATGTCCTGAATTAAATCGCTCTTCTTTTGGTAATTCTGAAAGTTTTGTTGGATAATCTGATGGCATTATCTACACCTCTTTTCTTATACCATACCAAGTGATTGGTTGTTCAACCACTCCTTTCTTCAAGTCATCATACAATATCTCATACATTTTCTTGAAATCAGCAACTGTGACATCTCTACCACCGAGACCTGCAATAAAATTCCTGAAAAGAGGACCTTCTCTTCCAGTATTCATTGTACTTGATGTTTCGGCGTAGGACGGACCAAAGCTTCCAAAAGAAACTGCTCTGTCTACTACACCACAGGCTTGAACATCTCTTAGTGCAATTCGCATTTCTTCTATAGGAAATGGTCTGAAACAGCGTAATTTCACAAGTCCAACCCTCTCTCCTTCTTCCCGCATTTCATCGACAGTAGTTTTTGCAGTCCCTGTGAGTGAACCCATCGTTACAAGGGCTACTTCAGCATCATCCATATGATAAGATTCAACAATTGGATAATAACGTCCCCATCTGTCACCAAATTCTTCTACAACTTCTTTTATAACCTCTTTCGAATTACGCATTGCCTCATTTTGAGCTTTCTTGATGTCCATGTAGTATTCAGGAAACGCGCAGGTTCCCACAGCTATTGGTGCATCCACATCAAGTCTATAAAGTGGATCCCGTCTGGGTAGAAATCCATCTATCGTTTTTTTGTCAGTAGGCTCAATGATTGCTACAGGCTCGATAGAATGGCTTAAAATGAAACCATCCAAGCATACCATTACTGGCAGAGAGACTCGTCTATCCTCTCCGACTTTAAACGCTTGAATTGTGCTATCGTAAGCCTCTTGGCAATCTTCAACGAACCATTGAATCCATCCAGAGTCCCGTGCTAACATTGCATCATTATGGTCACACCAGATGCTAATTGGTCCAGAAAGTGCACGATTTACGACTGTCATTACGACTGGAAATCTGGCTGATGCTACCAAGTACAAAATTTCACACATTAGCGCTACTCCTTGAGATGCTGTAGCGGTATATACTCTTGCCCCCGTTGAAGAGGCCCCATAACACGCAGACATAGCAGAATGTTCTGATTCAACGGTTATATATTCACAGTCGATTTCTCCGTCTGCAACAAACTCTGATAGGCGCTCGACAATAATTGTTTGAGGTGTAATTGGAAAAGCCGCAACTACGTCAGGATTACATAGTTTTGCTGCCTCTGCAACCGCAAAATCACCCATCATCCCTAAGACTTTTGTCATTTGCAAATTTCACATCCATAGTAGGATAATAATTCCATCTAAATTTCCGCAAACTTCCTTTTAGTTCCAGTCATAAGATATATACTTTTTTAATTTAGAGATTTCAGACGTTTAATTTTTTGTAAACCAAAAAGTTAAAAGATTAGAGTATGTTATGCCTCAAAATAACAACCTAATGATATGGCTCAAAACGATTATGAGCCAATTTCAATGCCTTTTTGACGTCTGTTGTTAGAATCATTTAATGAATACTTGGTGAACAATGTTGGATGCCTCCTCCGAAAGTGTAGATACTACTGAACACAGAATTGGAATTTTCGTCTGTCAATGCGGAGGAAATATATCGAACGTTGTTGATGTAGAAAAAGTAAGCAAAATCGCCGGCACTTGGAAATATGTTTTAGCGTCACAAACCAATCCATTCACCTGTTCGAAACCTTCTCAAGAGTTGATAACTGACACTATAAAAGAAATGAAACTAAATAAAGTAATTATTGCGTCTTGCAGTCCACGATTGCACTTAATAACTTTTCAAAGTATGCTAGAACGTGCTGGATTGAACCCTTATTTGTTAGAATTTGTTAATATCAGAGAACAATGTTCATGGGTTCATGGGCCACAAATGAGTACGGAAGCAACACAAAAAGCTATAAGCCTACTAAGAGGGGGCTACGAAAGAAGTCTAGAACTTGAACCCTTGGAAATTATAACAGAACCTACGTCAAGTAATATTCTGGTCATTGGTGGTGGAATCGCTGGCATGATGGCAGCGTTAGAATTAGGGAACATGGGATTTAAAGTGTTTTTAGTCGAGAGACAACCTAGCATTGGCGGCAACATGGCAAAACTGACTAAGGTTTTTCCAACCCTTGATTGTGCACAATGTATTCTTACCCCACGAATGGCCGAAGTCGAACGAAACGAAAATGTCACACTTTTGACTTATTCGGAAGTTCAAGAAATTGGAGGGCGACCAGGAAATTACGATGTTAAAGTCTTTGTTAAGCCTCGTGGTGTGGATCTGGAAAAATGTACAAGTTGTGGTGATTGTACCGTTGACTGCCCTGTAAAATGCATCAATGAATTTGAAGAAGAACTATTATCTAAACGAAGTGCGGCCTATATCCCCTTTCTTCAGGCAGTACCACAAGTATATACGATAGACGAAAATCATTGTCTTTATCATAAATATGGGATCTGTCGAATTTGTGAAAAAATATGCCCTGCAAACGCCATAAACTTAGATGATAAAGGGCAAATCTTAGAGCTTAGAGTAGGTAGTATAGTTGTTGCTACGGGATACGAAACATATGATGCACGGAAAATCGAAGAATACGGATATGGAAACTATCCTGATGTAATAACCATGTTACAACTGGAGCGTCTCACATCGCTCTTTGGACCTACAAAAGGTCATATTAAGCGACTTAGTGATGGCAAAACTGCTAAGAAAATAGCGATTTTGTTATGTGCAGGTTCTAGAGATAAGAATAGGTACATTCCGTATTGTAGTCGCATATGTTGCATGTATTCTATCAAACAAGCTACCCTCCTAAAAGAATATTATGAAGGAATTGATGTATGGGTCTTTTATACCGACATCAGAGCTACTGGGCGAGGTTATGAAGAACTTTATTGGAGAGCTGAAGAAGAAGGCGTCAGATTTATTCGAGGTAAAGTTTCTGAAGTCTGGCAGAGGAAAAATGGCAAGGTTATGATCAGAGCAGAAGATACACTTACTCAAAATGTGATTGAAGAACCGTTTGATTTAGTAACTTTGGCAACACCCATGGTTCCATCTAAGGGACTCAATAAGTTAGCAGACATGATGAAAATACCATTAGGCGGAGATGAATTTATTCAAGAGAGGCACGTCAAACTCAATCCCGTTGATTCACTTCAAACTGGCATATTCACATGCGGTTGTGCGATAGGTCCAAAAGATGTTAGAGATTCGGTATCTGATGCCTTAGGTTCAGCGGCACGCGTCTCCTCATTTTTATCTAAAGGATATATTGTAACGTCGCCCGAAAAAGCTGTAGTCGATGTTGATAAGTGTACTGGATGTGAAATCTGTTTAGAAATCTGCCCTTCCAGCGCAATAAAAATGATTGAAGGGAAGGCAAAAGTTGATCCTCTTTTATGTATAGAATGCGGTGCTTGTGTTCCAGAGTGCCCAGAGGCTGCAATCGATTTTAAGAATTTCACCGAAAAACAGATTATCTCCCAACTACGAGGATTACTTCAAGATAAAGAACCTGATGAAATAAGGATAATCGCTTTTGTCGACAAGACCATTGGTTACACAGGGCTGGATTTTGTAGGACAGGATAGACAGAATTACCCCTTCGAAATTAGGGCTATTCGTGTCCCCTCGACTGCACTTCTCAGTCTACAACACGTTAGTTATGCTTTTAGACTCGGGGCGGATGGAATCGTAGTCATCGAAGGAGATGCGACTAGAGAGAAGTTCACAAAGAAGAGGATTGAAGAGATCATTGATCAGATGGAAGATCTGGATATCGAGGGCTCAAGAATATATTATAGCACTGTAGAACTCCCTGCATACAAGAAAATTGCTAATATCTTCGAAATTCAGGTAAAAATGGTCAGTGAACTTGGTCCGATTCCAGAAGACATCCGTGTACAACTCTTAGATGGTATCAAAATCGAAAAAGTGGCTTGACTATTTGGTTGATTAAAATTTTCTCTGTTTTTTTGAAGATCTAAAACATTTTTATATTGTCAACTTTCTCTTACTCCCTGCAAATTTTATTTTGATCACGTCATTTTGGAGGTTAACTGTTGGACATTATTGTTTGTGTAAAACATGTTCCCGATGTAGCGGGTGCTGAAATCTTAATCGATGAGAGCGGTAAAAAAATAAAAAAAGGAGATTTACCATTCGAAATTAACGAATGGGACGAATACGCAATTGAAGAGGCAATATTGATAAAAGAAAGACTTGGAACTGGGTCCGTCACTGCTATAACAATTGGTGATGAAGAGACAGAAGCCACATTACGGAGATGCTTAGCTAAAGGCGCTGATAAAGCAATCAGAGTTCATGATGATGCATTTGAAGATTCCGATGCCTATGCTATCGCAAAAATTCTTTACAATGCAATTAAGGATTTGCCATTCGATTTGGTATTTACTGGCTTACAAACTAATGATGAAGGATATGGCCAAGTGGGAGGAATTCTCTCAGAATTTTTAGAAATTCCACATGCAAGCCTGGTTAAAAAGATAGAAATAACGGATAAACTAATAGAGGTTAATCGAGAACTTGAGGGTGGTTTAGAAGAGGTTCTAGAACTTCAATTACCTGCATTACTTACCATTCAAACTGGAATCAATGAACCAAGATATGTGTCTATTATGGGCATACGCAAAGCGAAAAAGAAAGAATTGCAAGTCATCAGCTTAAATGAATTAGAATTAACTCCTGAAGAAGTCGGGATTTCTGGATCTTGGCTTCAAATCGAGGAGTTATCCATCCCAAAACCTACAAAGCAAGTTGTCATTCTAGATGATGCTACAAAAATTGCTGAGGTCTTACGTGCAAGGGGGTTAATATAGATGAGCATCTTTGTATTAGTGGAACACAGGCAAGGCGAGATTAGGGACATCACCTTTGAGATGTTAAGCAAGTGCAAAGAAATCTCTAAAACAACTGCCGTGCTCTTGGGAAATGACGTTGAACAATTTGTAGACCCCCTTAAGGGATACGCAGATACAATTATGGTTGTGAAAGATGAGAAACTTGAATATTTCAATTCAAGAACATATCAAATGGTATTATCTCATCTAATCAATGAGAACAAACCTCTTTTAACCCTGATTGGACACACATCATATGGTATTGACTTAGCCCCAGGTTTAGCCCGTCAAATGTATGGTGGAAAAGTTGATGCCAAAGCTACTCTTAAAAAATCTGATAGTTATCTTATAACCATTCGTCCTGCATCCTTTGAATCCACAGAACCTGAATCAAAAGATAGCGAAGTTATCAATATAGAATCACCTTTAAAAGAAGAGCTAATTGGCAAACGATTTATCAAATATGTCGAACCAGAAATAAGTGACGTAGACATAACTGCAAGTGACATCCTCGTTTCAATTGGACGAGGAATCAAAGAGGATAAAAATATCCCGGTTATCGAGGAACTCGCTACTGTTTTAGGTGCAACAATCTCTTGTTCTCGACCAATAGTCGACAAAGGCTGGCTCGATAAAGGGCGCCAAGTTGGTACTTCAGGCAAGACAGTAAAACCTAAGTTATATCTTGCACTTGGTATTAGTGGTGCCTTTCAGCATGCAGCTGGCATGAAAGATTCTGAACTTGTAATTGCGATAAACAAAGATGCAAATGCTCCTATTTTCAATGTTTCTGATTTTGGCATTGTGGACGATTTATTCAAAGTTGTTCCAGAATTAACACAAAAAATAAACGAAATGAAAGGCACGTAGCATTAAATGAGTTTCTACCTGAAAATAAGGTTTCTCAAAGAGTTTCAGGTAGAACTCCTGTGCATGAGACTGAACCCATCTCCGACAACATCCGTGCACATCGGCAAGAGAATATCAAAGGCGTACTAAATTGAAATAGAGAAATGGAGATGGACAACTCTCGTGAATGACCAGGAAATATGTATTAATCACCGGTTGATGAACAGTCCTTCAAATAATTCGTTCTCTCTTGTGGCAAAAATAAGCAAAAGGATGTTTTGAAAATGAAAATGTCGTACTTTCTTGCAAAGAAACTTTCTGATTACCTCGCTGAAAAATGTGAGACATGTGGCGAAGAACGAATTAAATCCGTATTCAAACTATTATTAAACCGAAAAAAGACTATACTTAAGAATTTCCAAAGATTTTTTACTGAAATTGATAGAGAAACCACCCTATCAAAGGGCTATAATTAATCTTGTGAAAGGGATATCCACATTCGGCGTGATGAAACCGCAACCTACAAACGTGCCTGTCGTCATTGTATGGAATTTCACTAATAAATGCAACTTAAACTGCTTACATTGTCATCAGGACTCAAGAAATTATATAGGGCAAGAGTATAACGAACTAAACACTGAACAAGGATTTAGAGTAATAGAGAACATGGCTAATGCAGGAGTCTCTGTTTTAACCTTCTCTGGAGGAGAACCTCTCATCCGGTCAGACCTCTTTGAACTGGTACAATATGCTAGTTCAAATGATCTACTGTGCACAGTAGCTACAAATGGCACACTTCTTACTCACGAAATAGCCGATAAAATGATTACAGCTGGAATTCAGAGAATTGAAATCGGACTGGATGGAATCCATCCTAAAATTCATGATGGATTTCGAAATACTCCTGGCGCTTTTGAAAAAACCGTAGAAGGCATAAAAATTTGTGCTGAAAACGGAAATTTTCAGGAGATTGCAGTTACTATGACTCTCAACAAGTTAAATGTGAATGAGATTCCTAAAATAATAGAGTTTGCAGAAGAACTAGGGGCTACTCGATTTTATTTGAATCGTTTAATACCAGCAGGGCGAGGCGCAAGGATTTTTGATCAATATGATGTTACCCAACAAGAAAAATTTGCAGCGTTAAAAAGCTTATACGAAAAACTTTCAAAATCTATAACGCAGGGCCATGGAATCAAAGTTTATGCACGAGGAATGACCTATTATGCACGTTATAGCTATACACGTTCCAAGGGCAAAATCTTCACCGTGGGCGAGACCCTTTCTGGGTATGATAATCTGCCCGAGTTTGATGAGTTGGGTTATGAACTCAGTAAGATCGTGCATAGATTTGCCTCAGGTTTCGGAGGGTGTACAGCTGGAATAACATATGCAGGCTTAACTCCCCAGGGCGACTTACAGCCGTGTGTGCCAGCCCCTCAGACAGTTGGAAATCTTTTAGAAGACGAGTTGGAAAATATATGGGTGAATAGCAAACTTCTAAACTATATACGCAGAAGAAATATGCTAAAAGGACATTGTGGGGACTGTCAATTTAATTTCCTTTGTGGCGGATGCCGATTTACTG
>SMTZ1_10005436_pt1 | contig 12811 bp, 13 predicted proteins | sample DeeMarSWOR136_30_FD_25667 | JGI IMG/M metagenome (IMG submission 25667) | reverse complement strand
ATACATTTCTTAAGGCTGTTGACAATTTTAAAGAGCCCGAGAAACCAACTCAGCTACCGCTTAGATGGCCAGTTCAGGATGTCTACGTTATAAAAGGTGTTGGAACTGTTCCTGTTGGAAAAGTAGAAACTGGAGTTATGAAACCTGGTATGCAATTGATCTTTAAACCTAGCATGAAACCTGGTGGTGCCACTGGTGAAGCAAAAACCATTGAAATGCATCATGAGCAACTAAATCAGGCCGTCCCTGGTGACAATGTTGGTGTAAACATGAGAGGAATATCCAAAAACGATATCAGACGAGGAGATGTTGCAGGACCAACAAGTAATCCACCAACTGTTGCTAAGTCATTTACTGCTCAGATAATGGTGCTCAATCACCCATCAGTTATAACTAAAGGATATACACCAGTATTCCACTGCTATACTGCACAAGTCGCTTGTCGATTTGAAGAAATACAGAAAAAACTTGACCCAAAAACAGGAGCCGTAAAAGAAGAAAATCCTGATTTCATAAAAACTGGTGATGCAGCAGTAGTAAAAATTGTTCCAACTCGCCCAATGGTAATTGAACCATCCAAGAAGATTCCACAGCTTGGAAGGTTCGCCATTCGTGATATGGGGCAAACTGTTGCTGCTGGTGTTTGTTTAGATGTAGAAGAGGCCAAATAGGCTTCTCTATCTTTTTCTTTTGATTTTAATTAAATTAATATTTTTTGGAGCATTTCCAAATGGCGCAAAAAGCACGGATATCACTGGTAAGCACTGATGCCAAAAAACTCGAAGAGGTTTGCAATCAAATAAAAATGATCGCTGAGCGAACTGGTGTCGACATGGGTGGCCCTATTCCGCTCCCCACTAAGCATCTCAAGGTTCCTTGTAGAAAATCCCCTGATGGTGAGGGTACAGAAACTTGGGATCGTTGGGAGATGAGGATACATAAAAGACTCATCGACCTTGATGCTAGTGATAGAGCGCTCCGTCAGCTTATGAGAATTCAGGTTCCTGACGGAGTAAATATTGAAATTGTTTTAAGATCATAATAATATCAAAAACTCTTTTTATCTCGTTTTGCTTTTACTGTCTAAGCTTTTACCATGCTGAGGTAGCAAAGTCCGGCCTAACGCGCCGGCCTTGAGAGCCGGTTCTCCACAAGGGGAGCGGGAGTTCGAATCTCCCCCTCAGCGCTCTATGTAATTTTAAACGGTAAGTTTTTGAAATATTGCTTGTTTTACGATAATAGATTATAATGAAGATAGACCCCTGGGGCTCAACAACGTATCAAGATTATTCAAAACTTCGCGATGAATTTGGAATAGAAGAATTTTCAGATGATTCATGGAAAAATCTGCCAAAACCTCATAAATTGTTACGTAGAGGAGTAATATTTGGGCATAGAGGTTTCCAACTTATTCACGATTCAGTGATAAAAAAGAAGCCATGGGCAATCCTTACAGGACTAATGCCCTCAGGAAAAATGCACCTTGGCCATAAAATGGTCATTGATGAGGTCATTTACTATCAAAGCATCGGAGCAGATATCAACATAGCAGTAGCAGACGTAGAGGCATTTGCAACACGCGGTCACACATTAGAAGAAACTAAGGATTTTGCATTAAAAGAATATATTCCAAACTATATTGCATTAGGTTTAAAACCAGAGAAATGCCGAATTTATTTTCAATCAACAAATGAAGATGTAAAAGACCTGGCCTATATTCTTGGTAAAAGAATAAATTGGTCACAAATGCAAGCCACTTATGGATTTAATGGAACATGCAATATGGCACATATCTTCTCACCATTAATTCAAACAGGAGATATCCTTCATGTACAACTCGAAAAATATGGTGGAAACAGACCAACACTGGTTCCAGTTGGTGTTGACCAGGATCCACATATCAGACTTAGTCGAGATATAGCACAAGCTCATCGACTTTACAATGTAACAGTTACTAAGGATAACAAAATAGGAGTTTTTGTAAAAATTGATGAAAACGTTAGTAAGTTACTTGACAACGCAGAAAAACTCCTAAAATCTCTGAAATTCAATAAGTTGAAAAGAATCACAGATTACAAGGCAATTTACATAGAGGATGCTGTAAAAGAAGACATTCAAAAAATAGACGAAACATTGGCAAAAACAGAAACAAAACTTGGAGGATATGGCTTCTTCCAGCCGTCAGCCACATTTCACCGTTTTATGACTGGACTTACAGGTGAAAAAATGTCTTCTTCAAAACCAGAAAGCGCTATATTTCTAACAGATTCCCCAAAAGATGCTACAAAGAAAATTATGAATTCAAAAACAGGGGGGGCAGTAACATTAGAAGAACAAAAGAAACATGGTGGAAAACCAGATGAATGCGTGGTTTACGAGCTATTTTTATATCATTTAATTGAAGATGATAAAGAACTACAAGATATCTACAATTCTTGTAAAAAAGGCGAAAAAATGTGTGGTCAGTGTAAAAAATATGCTGCACAACTAATGGAAAAACTACTTCTTGACATACAGAAAAAAAGAAAAACTGCAACCAGTAAAATAAAACAATACCTAAGATAATGTTCTAATCATATGAACTGTAGAGCCCATCATCTCCAGCCATTTCTTCAAATTTTAAATCCAGTTTTTTTTGCTTTTTTGAAAGTGTATTATGTATATCGTCAAAAACATCTTTTGATGAGGAGGCATGTCCTCTAACTGGCATACTAAGACCCAGATCTTTTTTTCCTTTGATTGCTGCATCTAAAATTTTTTGTGGTTTTATTCCTTTTTCCAAGTTCTTTAAAACCTTTCTATAATCTCCTTGGATTATTCCAAAATCACCAGCATATTTTGACACTTCTGCATCAATGTCTTCATCAATATGTCTAGCTATCTTTCCACCTAAACCTTTTATTTCAAAAGGATTTTTTTCATACTCTTTTAATAGATAAATTCCAATGTTTGGATTAAAGATATAATAGTCTTTAGATAAACTCTTGTTATCTTTCCCAAAAACTGCTTTCCAATCCTTTGGATATTTTTTACCGTTTCTTATTACATCGTTTAAAATTTCATTTCTTCTCTTTATTTTCACTTTTATCAAGATATTATATGCGTTTGATATATAAGTATATTAGTTGTTACAGTGGTTGAATCAATTTTGAAACCTTGTAGGTGGTTTGAATGCTAGTTAAAGAGGTTATGGCTAAAAACGTGGTAACGATTGACTGTAATAAAACCGTTTTTGATGCTTGTAACATGTATAGAGATTATAAAGTTGGTTGTCTAATTGTAACTGATGAAGGAAAATGTGCAGGAATTGTAACAGAACGCGATCTTATAGAGCGAACAATATGTCACCGCAGGGATCCTGAGAAAACAAAGATAAGTGAAATTATGACTTCGGATCTTAAAACTGTACACGCGTTAGATAAAATAGAAAAAGCCATTGAGTTGATTGAAAGATATAGAATCAAAAAGCTACCAGTTGTTAAAGAAGATGGTATCGTGGGAATTATCACGGTTACAGATATATCAAGAGCGCGACCAGATTTATCAAAAAGATTTATTGATTCTTGGGTAAAACCAAGATGGAAGGATTAAATTTTTTAACTAGATATTGACCCAGATTATAGGTATTTCGTCAGGGATTGTTTTTTTGTTTTTGAAATCCATTTTTACTTTTTTCTCTTTTTTCATGTTTTATCCTTCTTTTTTTATTCTTTCTGCAAGTACCCTAGCTCGATTGCCAACTACAAGCATTTTTACAATGAATTCCATTTCTTTTGCTTCTTCGGCTGATGAGACTTGTCCTACAATCATCATTTTTATCTCGCCTCAATCGTTGTTTTGTAAGTCATCTTTAAAAGGGATTGTTGTACAACTATTACCCTGTATCTTTACACTTATTATCAAAAATGAATAGTCTGTTTTTTTACGGAAAAAAATTTGTTTTAAAAATGTCTTTGTTTACTTACCAAAAATATTTTCTATCATCCATTGTGGATCAAAGGGAATCTGATCCTCATAACCTTGACCTACACCAACAAACAGAAGAGGTTTTCCAATAGTATAAGCAACAGAGAGTGCACTACCACCTTTTGCATCTGTATCTACTTTTGTTAGTATAACTCCATCTATTCCAACAACTTCATTAAAACGCCTTGCCTGTTCAACAGCATCATTACCAGCTAGAGCATCACCAACAAAAATTATCAAATTTGGTTTTGCTACACGTTTTATTTTAGCCATTTCATCCATAAGATTAATGTTCGTCTGGGATCTACCTGCGGTATCAAGTAAAACTACATCCTTATGTTTTGCTTTAGCGTGATCAATTGCATCATAAGCTACAGCAGCTGGGTCAGCACCAGAGCCATGTTTAATAATTTTTACCCCCACGTTATCTGCGTGTATACTCAATTGTTCAATGGCACCAGCACGGAAAGTATCACCTGCAGCCATCACACAAGACTTCCCATGTTTCTTGAGCAGGGTTGCAATCTTTCCAATAGCTAATGTTTTACCACTACCATTTACGCCAACAAACATTATCACAACAGGCTTATTGTTTTTCTCAATAAAATCGATAAAATCTAGTTCATTTGATTTCAAAACATGGGCAATAGCATTTTTAAGCACATTTTCAACAAGCTCACTAACCTTACCTCGTTCAAATGAAACCTGTTTAAGTTCTTCTTTTATGTCCTTTTTTATTGATTCAATAACAGAATACGCTACATCAGACTCAAGAAGGCCAACCTCAAGATCCCACAACAAATTATCAAGTTTCTCCTCACTGATTCCACGAGCCGGTTTTTTTTCTACTGTTACAACTTCTTCTATACTTCTCTTTGCTCTAAGAGTGTGTTCTAATTCTGTTTCAATGGTTTTTTCAATCTGTTTATCGATTTCTTCTTCTCTTCTTTGTTTATCTCTTTCTATCCTTTTTCTTCTTTCTTTTTCCTCTGGTTTCTCGACTTTTTTAATAAGTTTATCGATCTTTTCACGAATGGGCTCTTCTGGTTTTACCTCAGGTATTTCTTTTTTTATTGGTTCAACTGGTTTCTCTACTTTGATTTTAGGAATCTCTTTTTTAGGTGGTTTTTCAATTAGTTTTGGTATTTCTTTTGGCTTTTCTATAGGTTTTTCAATGATTTCTTTTTTCTCTACTGGTTTTCCTGCAACTGGAGGCGTTGGTGATACCTCTGGTTTAGGTTCCGCTGCCTCTTCTTTTACTTCTTCCTTTTTTAATTCTGCTTCTAACTCATCCTCAAGTTGTTTTTCAAATCTTTTTAGTTTCTTCTTTAAAAATTTAAACATTATCTATACCCAAATTTACTTTTGTTCTTCTGCTAAAAGTTTTTGAGCTTTGGCAGAAACTTCTGTTGCTTCGTTTTGCAAGTTTTGCATCGCTTCTATCAGTTTTTCTTGAGTTTTTTGTAGGCCCTCTATCCTCTTATCAATCTTTTTGATGGCATCATCTGATGTTTTTTCAGTTACTATTCCTCCTCCAATATCAAAAAGTAATTTAGATGTATTTTTTGCTGCAGCATTGATATAAGTACTTCCACCAATTGGAAGTAATATCTCTGTTCCAGTATCTGTATTACTTAACTGTTCTATTGTTATCTTGGCTTTATTATAATCTGCAATTGCGGCTTGTAAATATTGAGATTGCATTTCCAGTGTATTCATCTGCTCTTTGTATTGTTCAATAAGCGCCATATATTTTGTCAGTTCTTCATCTTTAGTCATTCTATTCCTCTATCAGATATTTTAATCCACTAATCAAACAGGTATTATTAATTTATTTCTTTTACATAATAAGCCACGGAAAGAAAAATGATTTAATATAGTAAATTATTTCATATCTCAGTGGTGTGGGAGAGAAGCATGGCTACAAGACCCCGATGTAAAACAGGGATTGAAGTACTAGATACAGAACTTCGTGGAGGAATCCCACTTGGCAGTACCGTTCTAATATCAGGAGGCAGTGGAGTAGGTAAAACTACTTTAAGTATGCAATTTTTAGCCAATGGCGCCGAACTCGGTGATAAAGGAGTTTTTTTTACTGCAACTGAAACTATATCTAAATTAAAGAGATTTCAGGGTGGTTATAATTTTTTTGATGAAAACCTTATAAAATCAGGTGAAATAAGCATCATTGATCTGTGGAGTATCAGTGATCGTCTAGGGCTGCATCCTGAAAGATACAGTCTTGAGGAGGCTAATATTCTTTTTGAGGTTATCAGAGATATCACTAAGGAACTCGATGCGAAACGTTTGATAATTGATTCAATAACATCATTATGTTATAGATTGCAAACACCAGAAACGATTAGAGATTTTATTTTTAAACTTGGATCATCTCTAACAGCTATGATGTGTACAACTTTATTGACTTCAGAGGTACCTCCTATGACTTTTCAATATTCTCAATATGAAATAGAGGAGTTTATTGCTGATGGTATAATATTTTTAGGAGACACCGAAAGAAAGGGGGATCTAATAAGAACACTTCAAGTGGTAAAGATGCGAGGTACAGCTCATGGCAGATCAAAATATGCACTTAGCATGTCCTCTAAAAATGGAATTGAACTTGCACCAATGCTAAAAACAACTATTTAACTATTGTTTTTTTATAATATCCTCTGTCAATTTTTTATATGTTAATGCAAGTTTCTCTGCTCTGTTTTTATCTTTTGATTCGGAGTACACTCTGAATATTGGCTCTGTTCCAGATGGTCTCATAAGTACCCATCCATCTTCAACATAGAGTTTAACACCATCTGTTTCATCTACTTTTATAACACTGCTATCGTCCTTTGTTTGTTCTGCCAGTGTCTTCATAACTATCTCCTTTTTATCATGTGGACAAGGCATTTTTGTCTTATATACCTCGTATTTTGGCAGCTCTTCTATTAACTCTGATAATTGTTTGTTTTCCCTTGCCATAATCTCTAAAATTTTAGCAATTGACATAGCTGAGTCACGGCAGTATTGCATTTCAGGAAAGATTAGCCCGCCGTTTTCCTCACCACCAAAAACAGAATTGTTTTCCATCATTACACGCGCAACAATCGGTGAACCAACGGCAGTATGAATTACTTTGCCGTTATTTTCTTTAACCACATCATCAAAACAACTGGATGTTGTTACTGGGGTAACTGCTATCCCACCATTCTTCATTGTAGCATATTTTGCACCGAGTGCCAGGGTTTTGTCACCCCATATATAGCTTCCTTTTTCATCGATAAATATAGCACGATCAGCATCTCCGTCCTGTGCTACTCCAAGATCAGCTTTCACTTCAGGTACTTTTTTAATCAGTTCACCAAGATTTTCTGGAATTGGTTCTGAGTTATGTCCTGGGAATGTTCCATCTAGTTCACAATATAACTCTGTAATTTTACATCCTAGTTTTTTAAGAAGAATCGGTGCAACCAAGCTTCCAGCACCATTTCCACAGTCTAGAACAATATGAAACTGTTTTTCCTTGATCAAATCAACATCTACAGCATTAAGAACCCCGTTGATGTAAAGATCAATAGCACCATCCCAACTAGAGAGCTTTCCAACATCCTTCCAACCGGCTAGTGAAAAACTTTCTTCAAAATAGATTTTCTCTATTTCCTCTTCGACATCTTTTGAAAACTCTGTCCCATCACTTGCTACCCCCTTAATACCATTAAATTGAGGAGGATTATGTGATGCAGTAATTATAACACCTGAATCAAAGTCTTTTTCTTTAATAGTGTACTGAAGTGTAGGTGTTGGAACAAGACCAACGTCAACAACATCACAACCAGTGGCAATAAGCCCAGCGGAAACAGCGTTTTTAAGCATATGATTCGAAAGTCTAGCATCTGTACCAATAGCAACCTTTGGCCTTCCAATAGTTCTTTTAAGAAGAGTTCCCCATGCCTTCCCTATATTAAGAGCAAGATCACAGTTCATATCTTCGTTTACTACACCTCTTATACCATTTGTCCCAAATAACTTGGTCATACCAGACCACCATTAGATTAACAAGATGCGTTAACTAAATTCATAATAAATAGGTTTTTATGAAAGATCTATTCCTCTATTGGATTTCCTATCTGTTTATCAGGATACCCATTGGGTGTAGGTTGTGTCCAAACTGCTTTGTTGTCTAAAACTGTTTTTTCTCCTAATTTTTCATTGTCTCCTAATACTGAGTTTTTAAGATCTGAAAAACTACCGATTTTACAATTTTCACCAATGATACAACCTGTTAAATTAACATTTTCGCCAACTACTGCGTTGTCGTAAACAATAGTTGAATCAAGCTTTGAATCTTTTCCAATAACGACATTATTTCCTATACAAGACTCTTTCAAAACCCCGTTTATTTCACAATTTTTTCCTTGATAAATCTCTATTTTATCTTTTTTCATTAGAAATCTATGCACATCAATATAGCTAATTATTCTACCTATGTCCATCCAATAACCTTCAAATTTAAAACCATAAAACCTTCCGGTATCTTTGATTATTTGTGGAAATATTTCTTTCTCCATTGAAACTAAACGACCAGTATCGATAAAGTCCAAAACTTCAGGTTCTAAACAATAAGCTCCTGCATTTATGAATTCAGATGGTGCATCTTCTGGTTTTGGTTTTTCTACAAAGCCGACAATGTTACCATTTTCTTTTACATCTGCAACACCAAACTCAGAAACATTCTCCACAGGCCATAAAGAAATCGTTGTCATAGCATTGTTCTTAATATGAAATTTGATCATATCACTGAGGTTTAATGAGCATATCACATCAGCATTTAAAACGAGGAAATGCCTGGTAATGTGTTTCTCAGCAAATTTAACAGCTCCTCCTGTTCCAAGGGGTTTTGGTTCATCGTTAACAATTATTTCCTTTCCAAAATCGTTTTCCTTGAAATATTTTTCAATTTGGTCTTTTCTATAGTTTACAGCAAGGATCACCTTGTTTACTTCATCTGGCAAAGTTTCTATAAGGTGAACTATCATAGGTTTATTTAGTATAGGTAATAACGACTTTGCTCTTGTATATGTTAGTGGTCTAAGTCTAGTGCCAAATCCTCCTGCTAGTATAATTGCTTCCATGTTTTGCTTCTCCTTATCACTGTCGCGGGTAGAGCTATGATTTTACTAATAAATTTTTCTAGTAAATTAATACAAATAAGAAATCTGCATATGCATTTGCATATTCACCTACAGAAAAGGTACATAAGTATATTTTCTATACTTATCCCAGGACGGGATGCAAATTAGCAAGAAAATGAAAGAGGACATAATGAGTGTCTGCTTTATATCAATAATCATTGTACTATTGTTATTAATCCACGTAACTGGAGCTTTATAGAAAGTTGTTTTCATTCAAAAGAACCCCATCTCTCAATCTTTTTTCTAGTGTTAAACTGCGTTTTATAACAGAAAAGCTTATAAGCAGTTGATATAGTATAGCTAATGATAATATGGGAGATGAACTCTTAGATTCTGAAGAAAATATTAGTAAGATGTTCACCGCGAAAAAAGGTACATTATCTATAGATGAAGAATTGGCATTGCATATCATTCATCGATTTAACATATGTAGAGATACTTTAGAAACAATGCCTGCCTTTGAAGAACACCTGGAACCATTGTTTTCCAAGGAAAAAGAAAAATAACACTCCTCTATTAATTAACTGATATTTCAAATTTTTTACGAAATACATATAAAACCGTATTTTATTTGGGGGCTGGAGAGCTTTTATGGTGGGTATCAGCAGATTATACTCAGATAGAGCCGGAAAAATGAGAAAATCCGTTATACGAGAGTTACTTAAAGTTACCCAGGACCCAGAGATTATTTCATTTGCTGGTGGCTTACCTAATCCAAATTCTTTTCCAGTAGATGATTTGAGAGGAGTCATAGATTTTGTTATGAAACACCACGGAAAAGTTGCTTTACAGTATGGAACCACCCAGGGTCTTAAGGAATTTAGAGAAACCGTTGCAGAAAGAGCTTGTAAGGATGGTATCGAAGCAGATCCAGAAAATATTATAATTACTAGTGGATCGCAGCAGGCGCTGGATACAGTTGGTAAAATGTTTCTCAACCCTGGAGATACTGCAATTGTTGGGCTTCCAACCTACTTAGGGGGAATAAACGCTTTTCGAAGCTATGAGAGTAATTTAACTGGTATTCCTCTTGATAAAGATGGTATGAGAATGGATATTTTAGAAGAAACAATTAAAAAATTGCTCAAGGATGATATTACTCCAAAGTTTATCTATGTTGTACCTACTTTTCAAAATCCTGCAGGGGTTGTAATGCCAGAGTCGCGTAGGAAACAACTAGTTGACATAGCAAGCCAGTATGATCTAATTATTGTTGAGGATGATCCCTATAGGAAACTTTGCTATGATATTCCTCCTGTAAAACCTGTTAAAACTTTTGATGATGAAGATAGAGTTATTTTTATTTCAACTTTTTCAAAGATTCTCGCTCCTGGTTTTAGACTTGCATGGGCTATAGCTTCTGATGAAATTACTAGAAAAATGATTATCTGCAAACAGGCCCTTGATCTTTGTACAAATCCTTTTACACAATATATTGCTAATGAATTTATAAAACGCGGTTCTTTGGATTTACATATTATGAAGATTTGTGAGATGTACAAGCCTAAGCGAGATGTTATGATAAACGCTATGGAAAAGTATTTCCCAGATGGTTATGTTTGCTATAAACCTAAGGGCGGAATGTTTGCTTGGGCGACTCTACCTGAAGGTATTGATACCGAACTATTATTCTTAGATGCAATCAAACAAAAAGTAGCTTACGTACATGGCAAAGCGTTTCACGTAGATGGTGGCGGCGAGAGATCTATGAGGCTAAATTTTTCTTATTCAACAGATAATCAAATTGAAGAAGGTATAAAAAGACTAGGTAATGTAGCCAAGGCAAAACTTCAAAAAAGGAAAGTTGTTTTATAATTTGAATGCCTCTAACAAAAAAGATTATCCTTAGTGTAGTTGTAACATTGATATTAGTTGGTTCTTCTTTAGGTCTTATTTTATTTCTTAAAAGCACAAGTTTTTCATTGGATTCTTGGGGTGTATTAGACGATGAAGGCTTTCCAGGTTTATATTTAAGTTTTTCCTGTTCAGGCACTGTAACTGTTAAAGTTATTGGACCTGACTCTAGTATCCTTGATTCAGATTTTTACTTTAAGGGCGATCATAACACAATTCTTCATCTAGCGGAATATAGACATATTGTTACACCAGGTCAGTATGATTTAAAAGCCTATGACAATAACGACAAAGAGATATTTTTAAAAACGTTTTCATTTGGAGCCTTAGATTTAGCTATTTTATCTTGTGAACAGAAATGGTGGGAGCGAGATCCATGGGTAGGAGGATACTCATTATTAGGATTAAGAATGACTGTGCAAAACAATGGTGATACTCCAGTATATCCGTACAATGTAACAGTTGTTATGGATTCTGAGGAAATCAATAGTCGTATATTACCTTGTGTCATTACGTCAGGAGATAGCGAATATGTTGATTGCTTTATTTACAGGAAGACCATACCCGATGACAGTACGTTTACCGTTAGTTTAGAAGATATCGACAAAAATACATTGGCTATCAACTCTTTTTCAGTTGATGTTGAAAATAACGTTCCTGTTAAAAAGTTTAGCTGGCAATATAATGGTCATCGCCAGCCAAATGTTCCTAACTCCGAATATCTATATAATTATTATTCTAGTCTTGAGAGAATTGTTGATGAGGACTATGGTCTTTATATCTTTGATCCGTATGATGATCAATATATTGATATCCTTATCGACTGCATTATGTTTGGGTTCACAAGTAGTAACGATGTTGAAAAGATAAACTATATCGCGTCTTTTGTTCAAAATCTGGAATATAAAAGTGATGATGACTCCAATAGTTCTTTCGAATATCCACGTTATCCCATAGAGACGTTGTTTAACAATGGTGGTGGAGGAGACTGCGAAGATAAGGCTATTCTAACTGCTTCCCTTTTATATGGTTTAGGATACGATGTTGCTTTACTTAGATTGCCTGATCACATGGCTGTTGGGGTACACTTGAGTGAAGATGCTATTCCTGACAAAGAATATTATGTAGAAAATTATTATTTCCTAGAAACAACAACTCCAATTAAACCCTGTGGGTTTATACCAAGTCAATATACGGGATCTAGTTCAGATGTAACAGTTTATCCCATTTCATCTAGAGCTTTGCTTACCCATAACTGGGAAGATAACAGCTTGACTATATATACCAATACAGAAATGGGTGATTTGGTAAAGGTGATTTTGTATGTAGAAAACCTTGGTATTGAGACTGCTAACAATGTTAAAGTTATAGGTGGTTTTTATAAAATTAGTGATTTAAAAGTAGTTTCAAAAAGTCAGACAATTTCTTCTTTGGATCCAGGCATGAAAAAGAAGGTTACTCTCTCTGTGAATATTCCAAAAAGTGTAGTAACATGGTTTAAGACTAGAATATATTATAATTACGAAATTGTAGATGAAAGAGAATCTAGTGCCTCGTTTCCAACTTAATCAAAAATTTTTTAAAACTTGGTGTATTTAACTTTTATTTGCTGGGCGTAGGTGGACGGTTTACGGCGGATATCGCTGAGGAAAGTCCTCCCTCGCTCTGAACTGGGAAACTGTGTAAGCAGTAAGGGTGAGAATCCTTACAGAGACGCAGAAACGACACAGCTCAAGAATAATGCTATGATTCACTAGGTGATGAGGTCTTCTTGAGATTTGTTGAAACGGTCAATCTGTTCC
>SMTZ1_10006102_pt1 | contig 12813 bp, 8 predicted proteins | sample DeeMarSWOR136_30_FD_25667 | JGI IMG/M metagenome (IMG submission 25667) | reverse complement strand
GCTCCTACTCCTATCACAAACACAGCTCCTTTTTCTCTACATATCTCGTCTTCACGCTTTCCTGGAGATAGATCAGGGTACATTTCAAGAAGATCTTCGCTGTGAATGAAATGGATTTCCTCTGGTAGAAAGGGCGCCTGCAGCTTTTCGAACTTCTCACAAACAAGCTTTTCTATTTCCCTTATAACCTTATAGATTTTACTCACAATGAGCCTGAGAAAATCGAGGTTTCTTTCATCCTTGCTGACAATCCTCTCCCAATCCCACTGGTCCACATAGACCGAATGAAGATTGTCTAAAATCTCATCCGGTCTTATAGCATTCATATCCGTGTAAAGCCCTTCTCCATGGGCGAATCCGTAATCTGCAAGGGCTACTCTCTTCCACTTCGTGAGAGCCTGAACTATCTCAGCCTCTTCATTCATGTTCAAAACGTTGAACCTGATAGGCTTTTCCTTCCCGGTGAGGTAATCGTTGATTCCAGTTTTCCTTAAAACTAAAATCGGCGCCGATACTCTCGTCAAATTCAACTCTTCGGCCAGTCTATCCTGGAAACTGCTTTTTATAAACTGTATTGCTTTCTCGGTTTCTCTAAGACCCAGGGAAGGGCTGTATTCCTTAGGAATATATAGATTGCTTTTGAGCATTGCTTGCTCCTTTTATATAATAATTTCCATTGCTTTTGAGCATTGCTTGCTCCTTTTATATAATAATTTCCCCTGGTCGCTGGCAGCCGACGTTACGGTTTCTGCTGTTGTTGAAATTGTATGGAAATGACCTCGCTCCCCGCCTCAAACAGCTCTGACTTTATTTCATGGACAAGACCCCATGTCTTTGCATCTTCTGGATTCAAAGTTATCCTTTCAAGCATGGCATCTGTCACATCTTTCACACTTTTCCCTGTATTTTCTGCGATAACCTTGGCTATATTTTCAATGTCAATTCTTAGTCCTTTCAGCCTTTCTTCTAATTGTTTTTCTTCTAAGCTCACTCTCTGCTCAAATTTAGAGCTAACTCCGTGAAGCAAAAATCTTGCTTGAGGTACTGATAGCCTCTTTGAACCGCCGCAATAGAGGACAATGCCTATTGAATCCACACTGCCAAAGTTATGTGTAGTTATTGTGGCAGGCAGTCCCTTCAAATAATTGTATGCACTTAAACCGTGAAATACCGAGCCGCCAGGTGAAGAAATGAGTAGGGTGAAATTAGTTACCCCTTGCTTCATCCTCTGGTCAATCGTGTTCATCAAGGCATTGATTGAGATATCAACGACAGGTGCAAAAAACTTTATTACAACTTGTTTTGGACTCATGTTTACCTCCTTCTTAAGCTAATAATTATGCCGCTTGATGTCCCGTAATTATGAAATGCCGACTTCTTTTTGTTTGGGAAAAAGAATTAAATGCCTTCTTTTATCTAATCCCAGTTTTTTATCCTGAATCTTCTGATAAAAACCTTGCCTGTTTCTTCATCTTCTTTTACATCATAATGACGGTTAATATAAATATGATTTTGGTTTTCATGGCTCTTTCTTAAAGTTTACCCTAAATATTCTATAGATTAAGAAAAAAAAATTAAAGATAAATGTGAAAAATTACTTGACTTTATTTTTTTTACAGCAATAATAATTTTGACTCTCTTTGGCCGGCTGGGGAGAGTTCCTACCTTTTTGGTTCCCATCATTACCCCCCTTTTGCTGACAACAGCCGGCAGCTTCTCTCACCAAACCATGCCTTAGAATTGTACAATTCTGAATCGGAAGACCTGCTGAAAATCAATGTATAAAAACATGCCCTTATGATTGGTGAGAATATTTTGAGTAGAACTTTTTTAGGGATTTTGAAAAAGGATTGATATTATTTGGGATATTCCCTGACAAGACGAAAACCTAAACTATAATGGATAGCCATTTTGGAATCCTGCTTACCGCTTTTGTTTATTTACTAATTCGTATGATTTCTTAAGCCAACTCACCAACTGAATATTTACTTCTTGAGGACTTTTAAGGACTGCAAAATGAAGAACTCTATTTTTTGAAATTCTTATATTTTTGTAGACAGGAAATTTATCTACTTCCTCGCTCAATTGGAATTCAATCTCTGTGTATTCTTTTTTGGGCTTAATGGAAAGAAAGGTAGCACCCGCCTTCACTTGGACTGAAGTTTTTACAGGATTAATCGTAATTTCCCCAAATTTGCCGAGCTCCCGCATTAATTTATCAACAGTTGCTATTACCTGAGGAGATTTGTTTTTTAAATGGTCCCTCAAATCTACTTTGGCACAAGAGTGCACTTGATTTTTATTTCTAAATTCTTTTTTGCACTTAGGGCAAGTCCAGGGCATTTAAACAAACTGGCTGTAATTATTTCAATCTATTATTACTTAATCATATACGGAATCTCATTACAATAGTTCAAGAATGGATTTGTTGAAAAAAAATGGCGCATAATATTTAATTATGCGCCATTATAGTTAATGAGTTTATTCTTTGGCAATAATTAGGGGATCTACTTCGTCCTCGACCCACTCCAAGTACCGGTGCCGCTTGTCGCGCCCAGTGGACTTTGTGTATTTATCGTCACCGTGCCGCTAACCGCACTACTATTTGGGAAGGCTGCATCGGCAGTTCCAGTCCCGTTTCCAATAACATTCACTTGCGGTCCACTACCTGTAAGACCAACAAATCTCCATTCGGCACCACTTATATTTCCTCCTACTGTCAATCGAATGGGATTCATCCCGGGAATGTAAACGTACCATCCATTACTATCAGTAGTTTCAGTAAACGTACTCCCATACGTGCCTGCCGGTACCGTTACTGTTGCGGCGTCGCCCATTTGATTCACGAGCACCCATTCTTGTGAGGTTTTAAAAAGATCGCAACTCTCAAACAGGCCTGCCATGACCAAAAGCAACGCAGATAGAAATACAAGAACCAACTTTTTCCTACGCAAGGGGTGCCGGGACAATTTGGCTTTTCCATCTGCGCTTTTTGTGCTGAAAAAGGTTCGCACTCTAAGTCCATTTCTGATGAGCATTTTCATTATCCTTCTTCCTTTCTAATAAAATTGTTGTGTTAAATACAACATAAGTATGATTATCGAAGAGAATTCGTAAGTAAATGACCCCTAAAGATGATTTTTGTGGTGATATTTGTGGTGGTTTTCCCACCCTTTCAGACTCCCCCTTCTATATGAATAAAAAACTTAAAATTAAAGCCTAATTTCAATACTTAGCAACATAAGCTTTTGTACTTCAGGTTAAGCTGGAATAGCTTGAATTAATTGTCTAGGCGAAATTATTTTTTTTTTAGAAAATATATATAATATCTTCGGAAAAAATGATAAAAACAAAGATTGACCTTTTGATATATTTTTGAAATTCAGCGCATAATTTCAAAGGGAAATAATGAAATGCAGCCTAGTAGAGCAAGACATAGACCGGAAATTTGCAAGCATAGAATCGAACATCAAAAAGCTTTAGGGGATCCTGTTCTGCGCTTGAAGATCTTGCCTTGCAAGATTATTCAATAAATATTATCATTTGATTCTTTTGAATTACTTTTCTGCACGTTAGGAGAGAGCATGAGCAAAGAAGAAATACTCGAAAGGATGGAAAAGGCTATAGTCGAAGGGAATAAAAACGAAGCCGAAGCACTGGCTAAAGAGGCCATCAAAGAAAGAATGGACCTCAACGAAGTCATTGATAAAGGCTATGTGCCAGGAATCCAAAAAGTTGGGGATTTATGGGAAAAAGGAGAATATTTCCTACCAGAGCTTATAACCAGTGCTGAATGCATGAAAGGAGCCATGAGGATTCTCCAGCCTGAACTGGAAAAAGCCCAGATTTCGACAAAATCCAAAGGGAAAGTCGTTATCGGCACAGTTGAGGGGGATATTCATGACATAGGCAAAAACCTTGTGGCCTCGATGCTTGCAGCCAATGGTTTTCAGGTGATTGATCTTGGAGCAGATGTGAAACTTGAAAAGTTCATTGAAAAGGCAGAAGCAGAAAATGGCGATTTCATCTGTCTTTCTGCTCTCTTAACAACAACCATGCTCGGGCAGAAAAAAGTCATAGAAATACTTAAGGAGAAAAATCTCGCTGGCCGGTATAAAGTTTTGGTGGGAGGTGCACCGGTAAACCAAAAATGGGCTGATGATATAGGAGCGAATGGGTACGGAGAAAATGCCATGATTGCCGTAAAAATTGCCAAAAAATTGGTAGGAGAATAAAAGCTGGCCATGTCTGGACCTGTGGAAAAAATAGAAAATTTCAAGGTCGAATTCGACGATAAAAGGATCTTAAGACTTATCGGATACAGAAAAAGACCTATAGAAATAAAAGAGCCGATAAAAAGGCTTATTACAGAAGAAAGAAAGAAGCTTGATTATCTCCTCCATCCTGCATCCATCTACACCATCATCGATTATGCTGAAACAAACAAACATCCTGTTTTTAAGGACGCTGAAAAAGTAGCTATTTGCATCTGTACCATCGGACCTGAACTTGAAGAAGAAATCAAAAAACTTATGGAAAAAAATGAAATGACAAGAGCTTTAATTCTGGATGCCTTAGGTTCTGAAGGGGCTGAAGAAGTGGCCATCCAATCTGATCGAATACTGGCTATGAAGGCAAGAGAGATGAATCTATGGCCGAGCAAAAGATTTAGCCCGGGCTACGGAATATGGGATATAAAAGAGCAGCAATTTATCTTCCGGCTGCTGCCAGCAGCCGACATCGGAGTCCGCCTGACAGAGTCCTGTATGATGGTACCTCGAAAGTCTGTATCCTTTCGAATAAACTTTTACAAAGAACAAAAACTTTCCACAAGAAGGCATAGTCCTCCGGTTTCTTGATAGAAAAATATGGATTGTTCATTCTTTTATGACACCGCATCAAGCTACTTTAGGACAATGCCAATCCGGAAAAAAGGTGTTTGAAGGAAAAACACATGATCAAAACAATAAGACCTAAATTGGAATTTTTAAGTAAAGAATTTATCAAAAAAATAATTGAAGAAGCCCATGAAATCCTCGAGAAACAAGGAGTATTTGTCGAAAACGAAGAGGCTTTAAAACTCTTTAAGGAAGCCGGAATGAGAGTTGATGAGCAAGCCCAAAGGGTCTACATCACACAAAAGCTTGTAGAGGATTCCCTTTCCTCCTCGCCTCCTTTAATCAAATTGTATGATCGAACAGGAGAAAAAGAATTCATAGTGGGTAAGGATCATGTCCATTTTGATCCTGGCTCAACTGCCATCACGATCCTCGACCATGAAACATCTGCGGAAAGGAAGCCTGTGAGCGAAGACCTGGTTAGGTTCTGTCGTCTCACGGACTGTCTAGAGCACATTGACTTTCAGAGTACTGGAATTGTAAGCTCCGATGTTCCGGATTTAATCTCCGACAGCTACCGCTTATTTATAGGACTCCAATTCTCGGCAAAACCTGTTGTCACTGGAACATTCCGCATTGAAGGATTCAAGCCGATGCATGATATGCTTGTTGCGGTAAGAGGCGGTGAAAAAAATCTGGCTGAAAGGCCCCTGGCTATTTTTGATGCCTGCCCCTCCCCTCCTCTGAAATGGAGCAATCTAACCACCCAGAGCCTGATTGATTGTGCCCGGGCAGGAATTCCTTCAGAGCTTATTTCTATGGGGATGACTGGAGCAACATCTCCAGTGACCATTGCCGGAACTCTTGTCCAGCATGTAGCAGAGAATCTCTCCGGGCTAGTCATCTCGCAGCTTGCGAAAAAAGGAGCTCCTGTTATTTTTGGGGGCTCTCCATCCAGTTTTGACATGAGAAAGGGAACAACTCCGATGGGAGCCATAGAGACAATGATGATTGATTCCGCCTACACCCAGATTGGAAAAAATCTAAATCTTCCTACCCATGCTTACATGGGATTGAGCGATTCGAAAATCAATGACGCTCAGGCAGGATTTGAGACTGGAATTGGAGCTGTCATGGCAGCTCTCTCCGGTGTTAACGTTGTCTCGGGTCCGGGGATGATGAACTTTGAAAGCTGCCAGAGTCTGGAAAAGCTGGTCGTTGATAATGAAATCTGCGGCATGGCCTACAGAGCGATAAAAGGGATTTCTCAACGAGATGAGCCTGTAGCTAAAAATCTATTCGAGGGCTTTACGCAAGAAACTCAGTTTTTAACCATGCCCCACACTCGAAAGTGGTACAGGGAAGAGCACATCTTTCCTGGAATAATAGACCGGGATACATATGATTATTGGGTTTCCCTTGGGAAAAAATCAATTGCTGACAGGGCTTCGGAAGTGGTGGAAAGACTTCTTAAAGAAAATCCCCCCTCTCTTTTGGATGACGATATCCTTCAGGAGCTACGAAAAATCATGGGTTCCGACGCCAAAATTTACGGTATGGCTTCCCTCCCTGAAATAAAATTATAAAAAATCTTACCGCTGGGAAGGCTTAGGAAACAAATCTTAATTATCCTTAGGCAGGAATTTAATCTACATGTGCGGGCTCAGTTCATATTGCATAGGGATTGCTTTATATTGCGTAGGGGCTTGATTTATCAAGCACACATTTTTGTTAAATAAATCGATGAGTTTGATTATCAAACATACATTTTTAGTCATACAAATAAAAAGGTGGGTTTGATGAATCAAACCCCTACACTCTATTTATAGGCTGACTTTTTTTGGGGCTTTAAGGGGTTTGAGGCCGTGCTCTTCCAGAATCTCATTAAGCTTAGCAATTTCCACGCTCATAAATTCATTAAACCTGCTGACAAGTGCATTCACAGCTTCTGATAATTCCTTTAGCTGGGATAACTCTGTCTTTGTCGGAGCTGATGGATACCCTGAGATAGACCTGCCCAATTCCGCTACAAGCTCTGAGAGAGAACCTCCCCTGAGAGCCATTTCCATGGAGCCTCTGTATCCGATTCCCTTGGGCATGATTTCTTCTTCTAACTTGGCAAATTTCTCATCGAAGTTTTTAAGGGAAGTCCTGACAACTTCTGGAGTGTTTTCTTTATCCTCCAGCTCTTTATCCAGCTTATCAAGCTGCCGCCTTATATTTTTTGCAGCAGTGACAGATAAGCCCATCTTCTTTGAGTGAGCCATGACTTCAACCATTTTATCGCTCTGGACAATTCTTTCTTCCTCTTTCATTTGAAACCTAGGATCGGGGTAAACGATTCCTTTTTTCATCAGTCTTTGGTCTCCGACTGCCAATTCCACCGTGTATTCTCCAGACGCAACAAAAGGTGATGCAATAAATCCCATGCCTGCAGGCTTAAGCTCTTTTCCTTCTTTTGTCTTAGGAACATACCGCAGATTCCATATGCTTCTCTGAACACCATCTCTTTTCAAAAGCTCAAGCGTGAATATTGTATCGTCTTTGCTGTCTTTTATGAAAATTTTAGGCTTTTCTTTGGGCTCCAGTCTAAGGTAAGAGGTTATGGTCATACCGAAAGAAGGATTTTTAGCAGCATAGATCTGCTTGCTATAATATTCGCGGGTAGTTGATTGCAGAAATTGAGTTGCCGGTCGTATATCGAACAGATAAAAACTAGAATTCAATACTTCTTCTGTCATCTCCTGAAGAGGAGAAATGTCATCCATGATCCAAACTCCCATACCATGCGTTCCGATAATCAGATCATCTTCTCGAGGATGGATAGCAATGTCCCGCACGGCCGCAGTCGGCAAATTATTCTTGAGCGAAAACCAGCTTTTGCCGCCGTCAAGGGAAGCATAAATTCCAAATTCTGTCCCGACAAAAAGAAGGTTTTTGTTTTTCAAATCCTCCCGAATTACATGCACCCAACCAAAAGGCAGGTTCCCCTTAATAGATTCCCAGGTATTGCCGTAATCAGTGGTTTTATAAACATAAGTTCCATAATCATCATGGCGGTGCCCATCAAAAGCAGCATAGGCTGTCCCTGCCTCAAAATGGGAAGCTTCGATACGAGAGCACCAGGTGTTCGGAGGAAGGTTTTTAATTCTCTTTACAACATTTTTCCATGTTTTCCCGTCATCACGAGTTATCTGGACGTTTCCATCATCTGTTCCGCACCAAATAATCCCTTTCTCCACGGGTGATTCAGCGATAGTGATTATCGTGCAATGGATTTCAGCACCAGTATTATCCATAGTTATGGGACCCCCCGAATCTTTTTGCTTGTTGGGATCATTCGATGAAAGATCCGGACTGATTATCTCCCAGCTATACCCGCCGTTGGTGGTCTTGAATAAATAATTTCCTCCTGTATAAACAGTTTTAGAGTCATGAGGGGAAATGTGAATCGGTGAATTCCAGTTAAAACGATGCGGAGGTTCGTTAAGAGAAGCCTGGGGTTTGACGGTTTTGCCTCTATTAATCCTCATGTCAAAGCGGGACAATCCATTCATTTGATAATTTCTGTAAATAATATTTGGATCAGTGGGATCTACTTGAGCGTAGAATCCATCTCCTCCACCAATCATATACCAATCAGCGTTTGTAATCCCCGCAGTGTCCATGCTGGCACTCGGTCCTCCCCAACTGCCGTTATCCTGCAAGCCGCAGTAGACATAATAGGGTTTCCTCATATCAAATCCAATCTGATAAACTTCAGCCAGGGCCATGTGCTGGATAGGATGCCAGTTTTTGCCACCGTCGTAAGTGATATCAATACCACCGTCATTCCCATCAATCAGGTGGAGAGGATTGGATGGATCTATCCAGAGAGCATGATGGTCAGGGTGGGTTCCTGCAGAAATTGGCTTAAATTTCTTGCCCATGTCCTCTGAGACAAAGGATCCTCCAGAGAAAACATAGACAACCTTATCATCGCTGGGATCTACGCGAATCTGGCTGTAGTAAAAAGGCCTGAAGTTTACCCGCTCATAGGTTTCGTTGTCGCAGGTCCTTTTCCAGCTTTTTCCTTTATCTTCTGAACGCCAGATTCCCCCATCCTCGTGTTCGATAAGGGCATAAACGACATTAGGATTACTCCGGGAAACATCAATTCCTATTCTTCCCATCACTCCTTCTGGTAAATCTTCCGTAAGCTTTGTCCATGTTTCTCCACCATCCGTTGTCTTATAGAGCCCGCTCCCTGGACCTCCGCTTGAAAAATAATAGGGAAGCCGGCGGTGTTCGTAGGCTGCTGCATAGAGAGTCAGGCTGTCTGAAGGGTCGATGGCTAAATCTGCAACGCCGGTATCCTCGTTTACATACAAAATTTTCTTCCATGTTTTTCCGCCGTCGATAGTTTTGTAAATGCCCCGCCACTTATTCGGACCCCAGAGATGTCCCATAGCTGCTACATAAACAATATTCGGGTCTCCGGGATTAATGATTATTCGGCTAATATGGCGGGTATTTTTAAGGCCCATATTCTTCCACTTCTTTCCTCCATCAATGGATTTATACACGCCATCGCCTATGGTAACACTGTTCCTGCACGTTGCTTCTCCTGTGCCTACCCAGATAATGTCCGGATGAGATTGAGCGATAGCAATGTCCCCTACAGAGACTGTGTCTTCTTTATAAAAAACAGGCTCCCAGGTGATGCCGTTATTCACTGATTTCCAGACGCCGCTCGGACCTATGGCGGCGTAGATAATCCACGGCTTTTTTTCTACCACATCAATATCCACTGTGCGGCCTCCCATAACCGCTGGTCCGATGCATCTCCATTCGATTTTCTCATACAATTTTCCAATTTTATCAGCACTCTGTCCGTATACGTTTAAAGAAAAGAAAATAAAAGAGAAAATGATTCCCAAGATGACAAACGAGCTGGCTTTCTTCATGACTTCTCCTTTTTCGTCTAAGGAATTTTCTTGAGCAAGAAAAAACACTTTTTAGGAAAAACATTCTATTTTATATGAAGTGGTTGCAAAAGAAAATAATTTTATAGCTAGGGCCTTCCTTTTTTAGCGTTGTTCGCTATTTTCTAAACTAATAGGCTTTTAATGCGTAATAAAATATATGCATCCTTTTTGTATTTTTTGACGTATTAGTAAATGAACCTGATGAATAATGATATTTTCTTAATTAACAATCTTCCACAAGGAGCTATCATATGGGGAAAAAATCTGCAATAGTAGTTATTTTGCTCTTACCGCTATTTTTATCAGCTAAAAATCCCAATCCTCAAGAACAAAGGACCGTTCAAGCTATCCGAGCCAACGGACCAATTAGTATTGATGGTCTTTTAGAGGAAAAAGTCTGGCAGGATGAAGGCTGCAGCGACTTTGTCCAGTCTGATCCGACTGATGGCGCTGAACCTACTGAAAAGACTGAAGTCTGGGTAGCGTATGATGAAAAATCTCTTTATGTGGCTGCTCGTCTGTATGATTCGCAGCCGGAACTGATTACCTGCCAATTAGGACGGCGGGACGATTTTGTCGACTCCGATTGGTTTATATTTGCTGTAGATCCCTATTATGACCGGCGCTCCGGCTATCAGTTTGCCGTAAATCCAGCAGGCTCCATCGTTGACTGGACTCTTTACAATGATGAATGGAACGATACAACCTGGGATGGTGTCTGGGAAGGGAAAGCTCTGATCGATGAGGAAGGGTGGACTGTTGAAATCAGAATTCCTTATAATCAACTGCGCTTTCCCAAGAAAGATGAATATGTTTGGGGAGTTAATTTTCGTAGGGTTATCAAGCGAAAAAACGAGAAAGTCGGTTTTATCTGGGTTCCCAAAGAGGACAGCGGTTATGTCTCTCGTTTTGCCAAACTTGTGGGAATCCAGGGTATTCGTCCTGGACGGCACATTGAGTTCCTTCCCTACTCTGTTGGCCAAGCTCAATTCAGTCCTGAAGAGCCAGGTAACCCTTTTGAGACAGGAAATAAGTATTTAGGCAACGCAGGCTTCGACCTTAAGATAGGATTAAAAAGCAATTTAACGCTGGATACAACCGTTAACCCTGATTTCGGGCAGGTAGAGGTTGACCCGGCTGTAATCAACCTGAGTGATTTCGAATCATACTTTTCAGAAAAAAGACCATTTTTTATCGAAGGCTCAAACATCTTCGATCAATTTGGCTATGGAGGAGCGACAAGCAATGCCAATATAAACTGGAGTTCGCCTTCTTTTTTCTACAGCCGCCGTGTTGGCAGGGCTCCTCAAGGCTATGTGGATCAGGACGGCTACGTGAATTTTCCTGACAGGTCGAAAATATTAGGAGCTTTTAAACTTACCGGTAAAATTGGAGAAGGCTGGAATATAGGATTCATCAATGCCCTGATTGCGAGGGAATATGCAAAGATTGATTCTGGAGGCGAACGTTTTAAAGAAGAAGTGGAGCCTTTCTCTTACTATGGAGTGCTCCGGGCGCTGAAAGAGTTTAATGAGGGAAAACAAGGGCTCGGGTTTATCGCCACTTCTGTTGTTCGAGATTTGAGTAATGAAAACCTTGAGAGTATTTTAAACAAAAATGCTTTCTCTCTGGCTGTCGACGGCTGGTCGTTTCTTGATAAAAATAAAACCTGGGTTCTCGGCGGCTGGCTTGGTGGTACAAGGGTCGAAGGAAGCCAATCAGCAATTCTGGAGTTACAGCAATCATCTTTACATTATTACCAGCGGCCGGATGCTACCCATGTTGAAGTGAACGAAGAGGCGACTTCTCTCAGCGGTTGGGGTGGACGATTCTATGTAAATAAACAAAAAGGTCAATTTCTTTTTAATGCGGCTTTTGGTGCTCTATCTCCAGGTTTTGATCCAAATGATGTAGGATTCCAATCCGCAATCTCTGATAAAATCAACGCCCATCTTCTTCTCGGGTATTATTGGCCCCATCCGGGGAAAGTCTTCCGCAACTGGCTCATTTTTGGCGGTCCTTTCCGAAACTATGACTTCGGGGGCAATAGGACCTGGGATGGATATCTGCTCGATATCGAAGGTCAATTCTTAAACTACTGGAACTTTGTAACGATGCTTGCTTACAATCCCCAAACTTTCAGCAATACTTTGACAAGAGGTGGACCTCTGGCCCTCATCCCTTCTGGTTATGAGATTGACTTCGAGATCAGCACCGACAGCCGGAAACCCATAGTAATTTCAACATATCAAGGTTATTACTCAAGGCCCACTGATGGCTACAGCTGGAGCAGCGATGTTTCTCTGCGCTGGAAACCAAGGACCAACATCAGCTTCTCTTTTGGCCCAGGCTATTATGTTCGAAAATCGAGTATCCAATGGGTAACCAGAGTGGTTGACCCCTTGATGACTGAAACGTTTGGAACTCGATATATCTTTGCTGGATTTTTCCAGAGAATGCTCTCCAGTACTATCAGGCTGAACTGGACTTTCAATCCCAAGTTGACCCTGCAGCTCTATCTCCAGCCTCTTCTGGCCGTAGGAGAGTATGACCAATTCAAAGAACTCGCGGGGCCAAAAAAATATGAGTACAATCTCTTTGGTGAAGACGGATCCACGATCTCTTATTCGGATGCCGATGAAGAATATACAGCTGATCCTGACGGTCCTGGGCCAGCGGCAGATTTTTCTTTTGGCAATCCAGATTTTAACTTCAAATCTCTCCGCGGGACCATAGTCTTGAGGTGGGAATATTTACCAGGATCTATACTATATTTTGTCTGGACTCAGAATCGGGCAGACTATTCCAATCCAGGAGATTTTAATTTCAGCCGTGATCTAGGAGACCTATTTACAGCCCCGGGAGATAACATTTTCTTAATAAAAGTTTCCTATCGCTGGAACATATAAAAAGAGGACAGGTCTATATGCTCAGTAATTAGGTAACACTTTCTGTAGTGATATTGAAGATAAGAGTGTCATTGCGAGCGAAGCGCGGCAATCTCTTAG
>SMTZ1_10005433_pt1 | contig 12813 bp, 16 predicted proteins | sample DeeMarSWOR136_30_FD_25667 | JGI IMG/M metagenome (IMG submission 25667) | reverse complement strand
TTGGTAACCTGTACCGTGCCGCCGAGGCGGGTGAAGCGCGTCTCGTCACCGGGTGCCGGAATCAGCGCGCCGAGATCGCCGCTGCCTTTTCCGCGCAGCGCCTTGATGGCATTCTCGGCAGCATCGGCCATCTTCTTCAGGTCGACACCCTTGATGGTGCCGTCCTGCACGGTGAAGAGGGCATCGCCGGTCAGTGTGGAGCGGATAGCCGTCGCGTCATTGCCTCGCCCGGTGAGTCTGGCGTTTGCAGTGGCGCGGCCGTGAAAGGCATTGATGCCGTACATGTCCTTCAGCAGCGGTGCGAGGTTGACGGCGCTTACCGCCTCGTTGATGTTGAGCGCGAGCACCTTGCCACGTGCATCGAGAGAGGTGGTGCCCTGGTAGGTTCCGCCGTAGAGCTTGGCGCTACTCGGACCAAGCGTGATCAGCCCGCTCTTGGCGATGATCGGCAATTGCACTTCGGAAGCGTTGAGGTTCATGGCCTTTAGGCTCGCGATGCGCAGCCTTCCCTGCACATCGAGACTTCTCAAAGTTGCGATCGGAATCTCCACGGGCTGCTGCCCGCCAGCAGGCGCGGCGCTGCCCGAAGCCGGTGCCGGTCCCGAGGTCGTTGCCATCAGTTTGTCGAGGTCGAGCTTGTCCGACGCCAGCTCGAAGCGCAGTGACGGCTGTGCAAAATGGCTCACGTCGATGCGACCACTCAGACGATGTTCATCCAATCTTAAGTCGAGCTTGTCGAGCGTGAGGGCATCTTCGGCGAGCGTCACGCGGCTCGCGATCCCGGTCTTGATCGGTGCCGCGCGATCGCGCACCAGCTCGAGCGCGGCCTTCAGGTCGAAGGGTTCGTTGGGTGCGAAGCGCCCGGTGGTGAGCTCGGCGTTGCGTACCTGCAGGGTGCTGCCCGCCGCGGCATCGCGCCAGACGATGTTCGCGCTCCGTACCTCGATGCGGCCGAGACTTATGCCCGTGATCGGCAGGGCCTGCTTGCCGGCCTTCGGTGCTGGTGCTGGTGCGGTTTTGGAGGCGCTGGCCATGTCCGCCCAGTTGTTGCGGCCGCTCGCGTCCTTGGCGAGGTTGAGCCTAAGCCCATGTAGGTAGAAGGTGTCGACCGCGACCTTTCCGGAGAGAAGCGGCCAGAGCTGCAGCGCCACGCCGGCGGCATCAATTTGAACAAACGGTTCCTTGCCAAATCCCGGGGCGTTGCTCAGCTCGAGCCCGCCGGCCTCGAGTGCGAGTCGTGGGAATATCGACCAGCCGATGCGCTTCTCGATCTTGAGATCGCGTCCGGTCTGGGCCTTCACGGCATCGATGATCGTGCCCTTGTACTGGTTTGGATCGAACAACAGGGTGAGCACGACGAACGCCACGATCAGCAGTACGACTAGGGAGCCGAACGCAATCGCAATGATCTTGAGGGTCTTCTTCATGGACTACTCCCGGGAAAGGTGGAGCGGGTGATGGGAATCGAACCCACGTCTAAAGCTTGGGAAGCTCTCGTTCTACCATTGAACTACACCCGCACAGCGCTTTCATTCTACGGCGGGACGAAAGCACCCGCAATTGACAGTCCCAACAGTGAGAAGACGACTATTATGTCGAACACAGCGGTGACAACGGCGGGCAACGGCTAAGCGGGACCAGGGCGGACCTAATTGTCTGCTCCACATCGTCGGAAGCATAGCGCCGATCAATGAGATTCGACCGCACGAGGGGAAACGCAAACACGAATCACGCCCCAACAATTAGCGCACCTTCGCGTGAAACGAATAACAAGAGTAGGCGCGAAGCATCTTGCGGACTATCTCATCGCCTTGGAATGACGGAGGTACTTCACGCAAGAGCCTTCTTGCACTGCGCAATGGATTGGTGACGCACCCCCTTCTACTTGAGGTGAGTCCTGGTCCACGCCAAGCAATACTGAAATTGAGTCCGGCGCTCAGTCGCGGGCTGTGGGGTATCCGCAGCAGATGTCGAGGCAGTTCGAGGCGTTGTCGCAAGCTCGCGCGGCAGCGTGTGCAAGAGTATCTGGCCTGACGGTCCCGGCAATTCACCGGTAGACTGTGGTCAACTCGTCACCGCGACCATTGCTGCAACCGGGGAACGCCAACTCTTGACTCGCGCTCGCCTTGCTCTGCTTGTTGTTGGTGCGGTCGCGCTACTCGCGGCGATCGCCTACGCAGCCTTGCCGGTGGTGCTGTCCGGCATCGTGCAACGGGCACTGACCGAGCAAGGACTCACGGATGTTCGGATCGAGCTGGGATATCCAGGCCGGCGCACGATGCTCATCCGCACTGTCGAGTTCGCGGGAACGCGCGCGACATATGCCTTCAACCTCCGCGCCCGCGACGTTGAGATCGAATACGACATCGCGGAGCTTCGCGAGGGTCGTCTCATTCGGGTGCGGGTTCCGGACGCGACGCTGCGCCTGGTACCAGCACCTGCGGCCGCGACCACTGAGGTGTCGCGAGCGACTGTAGTACCGCTGCCGGTGAGCTGGGTGTCGGCATTCCCGCGGCAGGAAGTCGTTGTCGAGAGGCTGCAGGTCGATTGGCGAAGCAGCGACACACTTGCGTTCACCGGTTACGCGCATGGACAGGTGCAACGGCAGGACTCGCGCCTGGTCACGCGCCTGAGTCTTGCCGACGAGAAGCGGCAGTTGTTCGAGCTGCATCTCGACTTGTCGGCGGCGGGTGAACTCAACGCATCCGTGCTGACAGCCGACACGCCTGCCCAGCCGGTCGTGCGCATGACTGCCGCGTTGGTGTCACACGATGCGCAGACGGTCGCGACCCGGGGATCCGTCGATGTTCAGCTGAGACCGCTGCTGTCTATGCTTGCGCCTTGGTTCGCTCTGCCCCAGTCCCTCGCGCAACTTGACGGCCGCTTGCAGGCGCGCTGGAGCGGCAAGGGACCGACGGTGCTGGCGGCGCAGGGTAGCGAAGCAGTGCAGCTCCCAAGGTCCAACGGCACCGTATCCGTGGACCTATCGGCAGTCCGACTGGGAAAGTTGCTCTCGGATGGAAACCTGCACCTGGACGCGACGCTGGCATCCGGTGACAGCATCGTTCACTGGCGAATCGCGGACAGCTTGCGAGTTTCCGCGCGCATTGATCCGGCCATCCTTGCCTTGATGAGTGACAAGATTGATCAAGAAGTCACGCGCCGCACGGAACCCGCGGTCCTGCGCGCGCCACATGCGATATCGGGTCAGCTGGTCGTTACGCCATTGGAGATCAAGCTAACGGTCGCGCCAAGAGTGGAGATCATGCTTGAGAAGCTGTGGACGCCCGACGCCCATGTTTCGGAGCTGAAGGCCACGCTGCCCGAGGCCGTGCGCGTAACCTATCAACCGACAACCGGCCGGTTCGCAACCGCGGGTGTCGCGCTGACCGTATCGGCGCCGGCGATCGATCCGGTGTTTGCGTCGATCGGAACGATCGAGAACGTCGCGGTTGCCGCGAAGATCGAGTCGGGACCACTGACACCACTGCCGCCGATTACTATCGACGATGCAACCGTAACCCTCCTCGGCGGACGCTTGCGGGCGCGCGGCGTTCGCTACGACAGCAAGAGCGAAACCAACCACTTCACGATCGATCTCGAAAATCTCGATGTCGCGCGTATCGTCGCGATGGAGCGCCAGCTCGGGGTCGAAGCAAGCGGCAGGCTCGACGGGCGCTTGCCGTTCTCCGTCACACGCCGCGGCATCACGATCGCTGGCGGTCAGTTGCGCGCGCGGCCACCAGGCGGCGTGGTGCGCTACACGCCGAATGAGGCCGCCAGTGCGATGGCCGCGTCGAACCTGAGCGTGAAGCTCGTCCAGGACGTGCTCAGCAACTATCACTATGCCAAGCTCGAAGCGGATGTGGACTACTCCGAGACGGGAGATCTGGCTCTGCGCGTTGCGATGGCGGGCCAGAATCCGGATTGGAACGCCGGCCAGCCGATCAACCTCAACATCAATCTGACTGAAAATATCCCCATTCTGCTGCGTAGCCTGCGGCTGACCGGCGACATCAGTGAACAGATTGAGAAGCGTGTGCTGGAACGCTCCAAGCGCAATCGTTGAGTGCTGCCGGTTGCGCGTGCACGGCTTGCGGCGTCGATGCTATGCTGGCGGCCAGACAAGACCGGGAGTATCAGGGGAATGACGACACATCCATTGGTTCAATTCCTGGCGGCGCTCGCCGCGGCATACTTGCTCGCCGCCTGTACACCGACGGTGAAGGTGGAAGTGCCGAAGGAACCCATCACCATCAACCTCAACGTGAAGATCGAGCACGAGATCCGAGTGAAGGTCGAAAAGGAACTCGAGGATCTGTTCGAGAAGAAAAGCGGGTTGTTTTAAAGAGAGGAGCATCCGTCATGCCAATTGCGTCATCGATTCGTACCGGTCGCCGCAGCGCGGTGTTGTTCTGCCTGGGTATGCTGGCGGGGGTAGGTTGGGCGGCGACGGCCTGGTCAGCCACACTGGAGCAGGCCAAGTCGCAGGGACTGGTCGGCGAACAGCCCAACGGCTATCTAGGGGTGGTGGTGGCAAACGCCTCGGGCGAAGTGCAGTCCCTGGTTGCCGACATCAACAAGAAACGCAAGGTTGAATACCAGGGCATCGCCCGGCGCAACAACACCAGTGTCGAGGCCGTCGAGGCCTTGGCCGGCAAGAAGGCGATCGAGCGCACGCCGCCGGGACAATTCGTCCGGCTTCCCTCCGGTCAGTGGGTGAAGAAATAGGTAACGTGCCGAAAGTCGGTCGCGGTTACATCGCGGCGCGCGCCCCCGGCGGGCAGAATTAGCTGAGAATACCCTTCTTTTAGTCTCTCCAAAGGTGAAGCGCGAGCGAGATCGATCCGGCCTTGCCATCGATCAACCCAAACGGCAATTCAACCGAACTGCCTCATGCCAAATAGGGTTTTCGCGACCCGACGCGAACGCCCGATCGCGGTCTGGCTGTACGCGTCGAGCATACGGCACCACGTGCTCTCGCGCCGCCGCTTCAGTTCGCGAAGTTGTGGAGCGATGTTTGTGTCGGCAAGTTGCTGTTCGAGTCGGCGCGCGCAGTAGTCGTAGAAGGCGATGTCAAATCGATTGTGCTGCTCGATGCAGGCAATGTCTTCGGGGCTACTGTCGCCCAGGGGTGTGCGGTGCGGATTGATGTTCCGTGCCGAAGCATAACGTACGCGCCAACCGAACATTTGGCACAACATGGCGTAGGACTCATCAAATCGCTCCGAAAGACCGATGAGCGCGAATCTGTCGGCGGCGCTCTTTGCGGCCTCGAGCATCTGGGGTGTGCACCGGCCGAAGGGCACACTCTCGGAAGCACCGGAGAAGCACCTCACCATCCAGTTATCGCCTGGAAGGTAACCGCCCTGTTGAATGAAGGCGCGCAACGGCAAGCTGACCGCGGGTTCAGTTTTGCGCACGTACCTTTCGTAATAGTAGGATGAAATAGTGCGTTCTATGGGGTCACGCAGCATGCTAATGAACACCAGGTCACCGGGTAGCCAGCTCGCTACGTCCATGCAGAAGTGCCCGTAGACAACTTTGATCCTGTCTTTCGTCTCTTCCGGCATCTGTTGAAACGCCGTCCGTGCCCGCTCCGTGTCCATGGGGTAGAGCTCGCGGAGCGAATAGTTGCGCTGGATGATCGACCGCAATGTCGCCCCGGCGGTCTTCGGAATATGAAGGAAAGCGATGCGTTGCATGAGCCGATCCAGGTGATGTGTCGACCAGTTCCTTCAGACGATACGTGCCTGCCATGTACCCCGTGCTGGGCAGGCGCACGGGCGTGGGCGTACAATGACCGTCACATTCTAGCAAGTTTGCCGGTGTTGCAATCTCCCGCCCGATGGCAGTCAAGATCGTTGTGAACGGCGAATCGCGCGAGCTTGCCGCGCCGGCCACGGTAGCCGGTTTGCTTGAACAAATGACATTGACCGGTCGGCGCGTGGCGGTCGAGGTAAATGGCGAGATCGTGCCGCGCAGCGAGCACGGTATCTTTACGTTGAAGGATCAGGATCGCGTGGAAGTGGTATTCGCGATTGGCGGCGGAAGCGACAACGCTTGACGGACCGCTGACAGTGCGGCGCGCTGATTTTCCCGAGACTTTTCGGAGGTGGCGTATGGCAGTACCCGCAAAAACCCTGAATACCCTAGCGAGCGACCCGCTCGTGATCGCAGGCAAGAGCTATCGCTCCCGCCTGCTGGTGGGAACGGGCAAATATCGCGACATGGAAGAGACTCGACTCGCCGTGGAGGCGAGCGGCGCGGAAATAGTGACCGTGGCGATCCGGCGCACCAATATTGGACAGAATCCCCACGAGTCGAGTCTGCTCGATGTATTGCCGCCGAAGCGCTATACCTATTTACCCAACACCGCCGGTTGCTACAACGCGGACGACGCGATTCGCACTTGCCGGCTCGCACGCGAACTGCTTGATGGACATGATCTGGTGAAGCTCGAAGTGCTGGGTGACGAGAAGACGCTCTACCCCGATGTCCCGCAAACGCTCAAGGCTGCCGAAATTCTTATTAAGGACGGCTTTAAGGTGATGGTATACACCACAGACGATCCGATCATGGCAAAGCGATTCGCCGAGATGGGCTGCGTCGCGGTGATGCCGCTCGCGGCGCCGATCGGTTCGGGTCTCGGTATCCGCAATCCCTTCAATATCCGCTTCATCGTCGAGGAGGCGAGGGTGCCGATCCTCGTTGACGCCGGCGTGGGTACCGCCTCAGACGCCGCGATCGCCATGGAGCTTGGCTGCGACGGCGTGCTCATGAATACCGCCATTGCGGCTGCGCAGAACCCTGTGCTCATGGCCTCGGCCATGAAGAAGGCCATCGAGGCTGGCCGAGAGGCCTATCTCGCCGGACGTATGCCGCGAAAGCAGTACGGCACACCGTCCTCGCCGTTGGGCGGCACGTTCTTCTGATTCCGCGTTGAGCGAGCTCGCCCAGCCGCGGCGCATTCGCAGCTTCGTGCGCCGCGAAGGGCGCATGACTGATGCGCAGCGACGCGCGTTGGTCGATCTGTGGCCGCGCTACGGAATCGATGCGGGCAAGCTACCGATCGATTTGCGCGCAGTCTTCGGTCGCTCTGCACCGGTGCATCTTGAAATTGGCTTCGGCAATGGCGACGCGTTGGCAACGATGGCCGCGTCGCATCCGGAGAACAACTATCTTGGCATCGAGGTGCACCGACCCGGTGTGGGCGGGCTGTTGCGGCGCTGCGCAGCGGAACAGCTCGAGAACGTGCGCGTCATAAGTGCTGACGCCAAGGAAGTGCTCGAGCATCAGATCACGCCTGGCTCGCTTGCCGCGGCCTACATTTTTTTCCCCGACCCTTGGCCGAAGAAGCGCCACCACAAGCGCCGGCTCGTGCAGCCCGAATTCGTTGCGCTGCTAAGAGAGCGTATGGCGATCGGCGGCATTCTGCGGCTTGCCACTGACTGGGAGGATTACGCGCAGCAGATGCTGACCGTGCTTTCTGCGGATTCGGGACTGGAGAACCTCGCCGGCGCCGGTCAGTACGCGGCGCGTCCATCCGAGAGGCCGATGACGCGCTTTGAGAAGCGCGGCGCTCGGTTGGGACACGGAGCCTGGGATCTCGCGTTTCGGCGGCGCAAGCCCGACGCATGAGTGCCCGCCACACGCGCTGGGCCAGCATTGCGCCGATGCTCTTTGTCGTGCTCTGGAGCACCGGCTTCATCGGAGCCAAGTACGGTCTGCCATATGCAGAACCATTGACCTTCCTGCTATGGCGTTTCGTGCTGGTGACCGTGTTGCTCGCTTTGCTCGCGTGGCATGCACAGGCACGCTGGCCAGCGAGCCCCCGTACGGTCGGCCACATCGCGGTAGTGGGGCTCCTGTTGCATGGCGGTTATCTGGGTGGCGTGTTCGTCGCCATTCACCAGGGTGTCTCGGCCGGCACCATGGCACTGATTGCCGGATTGCAGCCGGCACTCACTGCCGCCGCTGCTGGCCCGCTCCTCGACGAGCGAGTTCGGCCTCGCCAGTGGATCGGGCTTGCGTTGGGACTTGCCGGCGTAGCGCTGGTCGTGCATGAGCGAATCGGGATAAGCACCGCGACGCCGTTCGGCTACGCGCTCGCCTTTCTCGCGCTGTTCGCGATTACCGCCGGTACGCTTTACCAGAAGCGCTTCTGTGCGGACATGGACCTGCGCACCGGTGGTGTCATTCAGTTCGCTGCCGCGGCCCTAGCCATGTCGCTGCTTGCGCCGCTGTTCGAGACCATGCGCGTGCAGTGGACGGGGCAGTTTGTCTTCGCGCTCGTTTGGCTGGTGGTGGTGCTGTCCCTCGGCGCCATCAGCCTGCTGTACGTATTGATCCGCCACGGCGAGGCGGCGCGCGTGGCGAGTCTCTTCTATCTGGTTCCGCCGGTTACCGCACTGATGGCCTACGCCATATTCGGCGAGCGACTCGGCATGCTCGCGCTGGGAGGTATGGCAATGACGGTGGTCGGGGTGGCGCTGGTGGTGGCGCGGGCGCGCTAGCGCCGGATGAGCTGATCCTTTTCCTTGCGGGTCAGCAGTTTTACTGCGCACTCGCGCATCAGCGCTTCGGAGCGGCTCGCAACTTGTTCATGGTAGCGCAGCGTGACGGGGCGGCGCGAACGCGTGTAGCGCGCGGCGCTCCCCTCGTTGTGCTCGCGCACGCGTCGGTCGAGATCATTGGTGATGCCGGTGTACAGCGAGCCATCGCGGCACTCGACGATATAGATGAACCATGGCCCACCCCGTGTGTCGACGTCCGTGTCGGGACTGGCGGTCATGGAATCAGCTGCTAGTTCAGGCGATGGGCGGTGGGCTCGAGTGCGATGATCCGGTTGCGAATGTCGGCCAGGTCCGGCGCCTGCGGTTCGAGTCGCAGATAGCGCTGATAGTCGAGCAGTGCGGAGCGATGGCATTCGAGGCGCTCGTAGAGTTCGCCGCGCTCACGCACTTCCTCGGCCAGCTCGGGACCGATGAGCAGAATCTGGTTAATCACGTCGAGCGCCTTCTCGAAGCGCTCGTGGTGCAAATAGATAACCTTCAGATTGCGCAGCATGCGCACCAGGATGTCGCGCTTGCTGGCCGCGGCAAGCAGCTGCGGCAAGGCACTGTTGTCGATGCGATGTTGGCCGTAGGTATCTTCCAGCCGGTCCACCAGTTCTTCTTCGGTGAGCGGCACGCCGCCGGCGAACGGATCAAGCACCACGTCGCCCTCGTCGGTAGCGAACTTAACGAGAAAGTGGCCGGGGAACGAGACTCCTTCGAGCTCGAGTCCGACACGCCGCCCAATCTCCATATAGAGGATGCAGAGGGTGATCGGGATGCCGAGCTTGCGATCCAGCACCTCGTTCAGGAAGTTGTTGCGCGGATCGTAGTAATTGTCGGTATTGCCCGAGAAGCCGAGCTCCTCGAACAGAAACTCATTGAGGGATACTACGCGTTGCTCAAGATCGGCAGTGTGCGGGAGCCGCTCGCTCAGGCGCGCTGCCAGCTCATCGAGCTGCGCAAGGTAGGCGGGAACGTCGAGCGCCGGGTACTCCGTCGTGGCAAGTAGTAGCGCGGCCTCGGCCAGGTCGAGGTCCTGGTCGGGACCGCGGACCAGTTCGTTCAGGCGCTCCAGTGCGGACGTGATCATGACGGCCTAATCATAGCAGCTAGTTACACGGCTACCGGTCACGCCTCACTTACTTACGGACGAACGGCTACCAGCGCCGCATGCTGATGAAAGCAATCTCCGAATCGTCCTGGATCGGTGTATCGAGTTCGGCGAACTGACGGTTTACCGTCACTTTGAGCGTCGCCTCGTCAAGCGCTGTGACCCAGTTCTTGCCACGGCCATGCAGCATCGCCACCAGGGCGCGCACATCGCGTACCGTGTCGGGAAGTGGCAGCTCCTCCGAGGCGCGACCGAGCTGGTCGACGAGGGTGGCAAAGTAAAGGATGCGTGCCATGGGGTTCCGTCAAGGAGTGAAACAATCAAGATCGTTGGCCAGCGCGATCGGACCGTCATAGTTGCGACGCATGATGCCGAGTGTCTCGTCTTCTCGTCCGCGCGTGGCCTGTCCGCGGTGCGCGAGGACGATTTGGCGAACCCCGGCCGTGCGGGCGAGCTGCGCAGTGGTCGACGGGCTCATGTTGGATGCCAGTTCCTCGGCGCTCGCCGATTGCGTGATGGCGTGATGCGCGACCAGCAGGTCCGCACCGCGCGCAAGCAGACTGAGTCGCTCATCCTTCCCGCTGGTATCGCCTGTGAACACCACCGACTTGTCGCCCACTTCGAGCCGCCAGGCGAGTACCGGGGCTCGGGCATGCGGCACGTACGTCGCGACGGCCCGCATCGAAGATGTTGTATAGGCAGCGAGCAACTCGTCTTGCGGTTTGCGCGCGACGCCGAGTTTGCGCGGCTTCTCGCGCACATCGTGGGGGTCGAGCCGCCAGGCGCCCTTGGCCAGCGGATTCAGCACATCGCCGAGGTGGCGATAGACCCCGCGGTTCGGATCGAACAGCTCGCGCACGAAGTCGATGGTATGCGGCATGGCGCGATTTCCACTGGGTCCGTACACGGGCAGCGGGCGCGTGCGCCCCTGCTCGTTTACCGCCTGCACTAGCGCAACGAACCCCGCGGTGTGGGTTGCGTGCAGCTGACTAAGCAGGACAACGTCGAGGTCAGCACTCCGGGCCCCGGCTTCGGCAAGGCGCAATGCCGCGGCGCCGCCGACATCAACCAGGGCAAGCGGCTTGCCTTGCCACCAGAGGAGATAGGCGGGCCCGGCCCGTCCGGCTTCCAGCGCGGGGCCCCCTGAGCCAAGCACCTGCACGTGCATGCCAGTGTCCGGACAGGTTTGGGCACGGGCCACGCTCCACGCGGCGACGATCCCGAGCGTCAGCGCAGCGACGCGCTTCACGCCGCCTCCCAGTGGCGAATCTGGTCGAGTCGCAGCTCCAGCGTATCCGGCCCGCGGCGACAAGTAAGGAATTCCACGCCTGCACGGGTCTGCAAGTCCAGCGGCAGCACCGAATCCTCCTCGATCACGTTTCCCTCCGCCCAGCGCAGGCGCAGTCGCCGGCGCCGAAGGATCGCCAGTTCGAGTTCCGAGTAGCGATCGCAGGAGATCGGCGTGTAATGGTCCGGGGTGTGGTTGGCACTAGTCATTTTCGCGAGATGTCTCCACTGCCCGCAGCTCACCGTCAGGGTGCAACTGTACCCGCAGAACGATCGGCCGGCAGCAGATCTGACAGTCCTCTACGTACTGCTGTTCGCCGCCGGACAGATCGAGCGTGGTATCGAACTGTTCCCCACAATAGGGACATTGCAGCGTGTGCGGCACCAGCATGCCGCCCATTCTAGCAAACGGCACCCGGCTTGAAGGACCGATGATTGCCTATGTGCTTGATCGTAGGCGGCAATTTCGGGAGACGCGAGCCCAGCCATGGCGTGCGGAGCGAAGGCGACTATAGTAGTGCCTCGCCGCCCGGTACCGGGCCATGCTGCCAACCACGGAAGAGGTGCACATGTCGCGAAGCAAGGGGACACCCTCCCATCTCGAATCACCCGCGCCAGCGCTTGCACGCGCTGCGACGACCACACGCGCGGCAACGATTGAACAGCTGATCCGGCTTCAAGCCAGTGACGCATCGGTCGGCGCGCAGCTCACGCATATCATCCTGGCTGACCTGCAGTTGACGTCCCGTTTACTGCACGCGGTAAACAGCTACCACTGCAATCCCGAACGTGTGCGCATTGCCACCATCAGCCGCGCCGTCAGTGTGCTCGGTTTCCACGGTGTGCGGCGGCCGGCTCTCGTCGTCGCGTTGCTCGAGGACTGTGCGCACGGGGTGCAACGTGCCCGCGCGCTGGCCTGTTTCGCGCGCAGCATCCACGCGGCGGCCCAGGCGCGCGGAATCGCCGCTTACCGTGCCGACATCGATCCGGAGGAAGCGTTTGTCGTTGCGCTGCTGCGCGATGCCGGCGAACTGCAGTTCTGGTCCTCGGGTGGTGCGGTGGCCGCCCACATCGATCGTGCGCTCGCTGAACCAGACGTCGATGCGCGCGCCGCCGAGGAGCGGATTTTTGGTCGTTCGCTGGCCGCACTTTCCGCGCCGCTCAATCCCTACGCGTCCGCGCTGCCCTTGCTGCGCGCTGCGCTCGCCAATGGCACGAGTACCGATCCCCGGGTCCGCTGTATCCAGCTGGCGCATGCGCTCGCGCGCTGCGCAGAAGATGGTTGGCCGGGCGAGCAGTTGCGGCAATTGAGCGAACAGGCAATCCGCGAGATGGCCGTGCCTGCGGCAGATGTTAGCAGTGCCTTGCGCGCGCACGCCCACGAGGCCGCATGTCTCGCAGCGGCTTGCGAGGCGGTTGAAGTCGGTCGGCTGATTCGCCGCCCCTAGCGGCAATATCGCGCTTTTCCCCTCTTTCCTCCGGGGTGCCAGCGCTGGCAAGATGCGCGGCTCGTGTGTCCTCCTTTTTCAATGTTTTCTTTTGCGCGTAGCGGGCGTTTCCGTCCGGCCCGATGGGTATCATTTCTGGGAGCGGTATTGATCATGTCAGTCGCGCCGGTCATGCGTGCCGCCCACCCCCTCATTACCGAAGATGCCGCCACCCAGGGGAAGGGAAACTCCCAGATTGAACTGACCACGGAATACGGTCGTGAGGACCGCGACAATGAACTGTTGACCGCATCGGTCACTCAGGCGGTATTGTCTTACGGCGTGCGCGATAACCTGGATCTGATTCTCGGCGTGCCCTACTTGCGGCTCACGTCGACCTCCGCAGACAGGCAAAGCATCGCCAGCGGTG
>SMTZ1_10005432_pt1 | contig 12813 bp, 16 predicted proteins | sample DeeMarSWOR136_30_FD_25667 | JGI IMG/M metagenome (IMG submission 25667) | reverse complement strand
ACCCAACCAAGATCATTTGTTTCAAAAGAAGACCTAACAGCAAACTCGTTTTGCCCTTCTATACGATCAGTTCCTACCTCATGCTGCCATAGACTTATTTGATTAGGAACAGACTGAAATTGAGCAGAAACAGTCGCGGTTGCAATGCAATTTGCAGATAATGTAATGTTGTATTTGCCAGCAGCACCGGGCGCTATAGACAAAACAGTAGCCCCATCCGGCACCCCGTTAGCAACAACAATCATTCCAACATAAAAAGCATTACTGATATCTGTAACTATTACCGCACTTCCATTTGTAGTTTGTATATTTTGAGCAATTACAGTTTCTTGAACACTCAAATCTTCACCAGCCCAAATAGGGTAATGGAAGACCTGTGAGTAATATCCGGCAGTCCTGTAAGAACCTATTGCCTGTCCAGCGTCATACCATACCTTTTCGCGGATATTGTAGATAATCGCGTCATTACATTCGGTAGAATCACCGCGAGGATAAAACCACCAAATCTCACCAAATCGGGTAACTTTGGAAGCCCAAACCTTTTGACGTTGCGCGTAATTCAAATTGTCAAAAAAGTAGTTCTGGTTCATGTTATTCGGCAGGTCAACAATTGAGCCGTTATAAGCAAAAAATCTATCACTTCCAACCCAGAAGTAAATTCCGTCATATTCAATGACAGACTGGCTGGAAAGAATGGAAGAACTACCAATAATGTCATATCGCCAGAAAAGCTGTTGCGTTCCAGAACCTGTGCTGATAGTTGTCGGGTTATAGCTAACACGAATCAACGAGTCTAACGCCCAGAACAAGCCAGAAGGCGCATTAGAACCACCACGCACAGACAATCCCTTAACAATCTTTTGACTGGCAACATTTACCTCGTTGGAATCAGGCGAATTCCAGTCAAATACGTTACCAGCAGAACAATTCTTGATAAGCCCGTTATTACCGTAAACAAAAACATACGGATGCAAAGCCACAACCCCGCCAGATACGTCAATATAATCATTGGTAGGACTGGATCCCTGCGTATCCTGAAGCGGAGACATTGTGTTTCCGGCAGGATCACCCGCCAAAACAGTTGTATCTATTGTATTGTCAATGGCCGCAAGGTTTTGGCCGGGGTGAGCAAGCAACAGATTATCGTTCCCACCCGTAGCATCAAAGAATCCATCAAACTGCCAGAGATTCTTGTTGGAAGCCGTAAAATGGCTTGTAAACGTGTAATCCGTTACTCCTGACCCAATACCATTATTGTTGCATTCAAACCGCTGTAAACCGTCGCTATACCCGTTAAATACACGATTTACGCCGTTTTCTGAGTCAAGATAAATACCCCGCGAATATCCGGTAATCTGGTTGGTCATCTGACGATAACCTCCCACTTTACGCGGACGACCACGCTGGAATCTTACCCATTCACCATCGTTATAGAACTGCTTATCCAGCACAGTTCCGTCACGCTGAATGCCTGACTTAGTGTCAAGAGCAAAGACTTTTTTGGTCATGTAAACGTCCCACCAGAAATTCCGCTAGGGATAACAGCACCAGAAGATGTCAGGGAAAATTGGTTTGTGCCAAGAACGGTAATGTCAAAACTGCCAGAACCAGCCCTGTAAATACCAGTATTTGTCTCAGATGCAAAATACAGAGACGGAGAACCAGCAGAACCATTAGGAAGGCTATAAGACGCAGAACCAGCCGTTACGTTATTTGCATTCAAAATGTTTTGAGAATCACAAATAAGCGTTGCTTGTTGTCCCGGCGTCAAACTTGCCGTAGATCCACCAGTATTTGTAGTAATCGTTACCGTATAAGCTGTCGCACCATTGGTCGTAGCATTCTCAATGTAGTAAACCTGAATAGTCGGAGGAACAATAATCGTCACATTTCCTGTCAAATTGCCGCTGCTAACGTATTTTTGAATGACGTTAGAAGCCTCGGAAGACGTAAGAGTATATGTCCCAGAACTAACAGTCTTAACCAACAAGCTAAAATTAAACTGCGTGTTTCTGCCAAGACCAACAGAGTAAAAAGAATTACCAGAACAAGCAATAAAACAAGAGTCACTAGGCTGCAAACCAACAGTGGCAGAACCGTTAAAAGTATCAGAACCACTACAGGCTACAGTTAAAAGACCTGTTCCTTCATTGCGAATCTGCGTGAACCAGTTATTACCAAGCGTAGATGCAAGATCAAGAGTTAGAGTTCCAGCGCCACCAGTCCACACAAGAAGTCCACCACGATCAGTAGAAGTTAATGTTGCGTTGCTAGATGTAGTGGTAACGGGCGAAGATTGATTAAGCGTAGTGTTTTGCGCGACCAATCCATATCCGGCAAGCGTCGCAGCATCAACGCTGGCAGTACCAGCACCAAATGCAATTCTTCCCCAAGTTCCCTGCTCATCACCATTGTCAGTAATGTAAATATACTCAGAATTGGCGGTAGCACTTGTTCCAATGGTAATGATGGTATTCGTTCCGGCATAATCTTTAACCGTAAAAGAATAGCTACCAACATTACGAATAAGGGCATCCTGTCCTACAGAAGCCTGATTAGCAGGCGGCATCCACAATTCCAGCCCTGCGGAACTCGCGGAAACCTCCATAATCCTTGCTGCGTAAGTCTCAGTACCATTTCCATCAAAAGGCCAGAAAAGCTGAGTATTCTCAGTAATGGTAATAGCCTCAAAAGAAACGTCAGTCGGCTGGATTACGTTTCCCGTAAACGGCGAGTTATAAGACATATTTACTCCTAGCTATCCATTGCAACCGCTTGACGATCCCCAGTGCGGAGAATGTCTTCTTGCTTGAGCGTGTTGATAATCAAATCGTATTGTTGCTGCCACATAGGTATGCGCTCATCGTTTTTAAGATAAGGCATTGCCTGCAAAAGTGACCCGTAAAGCAATGCTTGCGGCGCATAAATCGTAAACCAGTTTGTCTGATTCGTTGAATCCAGCGGCTGAACACGCTCGTAATACAGAATCTCAAACGAGTAATCTTGATCCGGCGTAGGCGCTACAAGCCAGTGGGTATAGTCGTAATCTGCGTAATATTTGGGAGTGTCTTGATCCGTAGAATTAGGCGCATATTCCCGCAGGTATTCATACTTCCGCAGGAAAATAGGTTGCCTTTCGCCATCTACCGTGACATTCATGGATACCGTTTTGTGCCACCGCACAGGCTTATCCAGCACCGGATTACCAGTGGTCATCGTGCTTTCTGCAACCGTCAAATTACCCAGAAACTTGATTTGGCTGGCAATGACCTGCTCTGCCAACATGATGAAATTAGGAATCTGAGCAATAGTCTGCTCATCTGTCCGTTCAAGATACTGCTGGATATTCAATACCAGCGAATCGTAAGTCATTACGGAAGCGGTTGTCATTTAAGTCACCATTTGTTCGGCAAGTTTTTCAACAGCAGCAACACGGTTAAGCCAGCCTTTCAAAAACTTCTCCTGATCAGGTTTTGAAGCAACAATCGCTTTATAGAAAGCCTCTTTGTAAGCAGACATCTTTTTAATGGTTACTTTAGGCTCGTCTTTAATCGCGGTCAAAGCCGCTAGCGTAGCAGGGCCAATTGCTCCGTCTGCATTCACGCCCACAACCGTTTGCAGCATCTTGGCACCACGACCAACACCACCGTTAACGGCTAGATCAAACACCATATAATCCACACCAGCAGGCAGAACGTCACAATGACACACATCCCAATACCTTGTCTTATAAAAGGGTTTTACCTCGGATTTGGTCAACGCCTTCATTTCCCCATCTTGGATAGGGCGCTTGAGATATTCCGACCAAGCTGCTTTAGTGACTCCCAAATTAGTTTCACCACCATGATCATGTGGGTCATTAACGTATCCCCCTTCACTGGCAATTACATGCTCAAAAGATTTTTCCCAATTCTCAATCATCTTTAGGCTCCTTGGCCTCGCCTACCTTGATTCCAGTAATCAGCCCGATAAAACCGCCCACAATGGTCTGGAAGGCGGGGCCGATTACGTCAAAGACCACCTTATCTTCCACCGTCGGATCAAGAATGGCATAGGCAAACATCCCGCACATTGCCACCACTACAGCCGACAAAGAAAGCGTTGATACCGCAATACAGAAGTCTTTAGTGCTCATTGCCTACTCCGCATGTCCATGATCTTCTCAAGCGTCCTACCGCCAAAGTAGAACGACATAATCAACATTCCCCACTGACCAAGCAATTCAACGTAGGTTTTGTTGGTATCCATACCAAAGGCGCTCATCATGGCAAACGTGAAATATCCCGACAGGATCGCAATCAGGGTCATTGGCCGGATATTCTTGGACAGCCACGAATCCGAGGCCATATCTGCCTTGAGCCGGTCAGTCAGATTGTTCTGCTCCAACTCAAACAGCTTGGTTTCGTTTGCCATCTTCGCCAGTTCGCCATCTTGAGCGAGTTTGGCAAGTTCCATCTGCGCCTTGGCTTTGGCTTCAGGATCGGGCAAAACCTTGTCAAGAATCTTGCCGCCAATTTCAAGCAATCCGGCTATCGGGAACATATATCACCTATACAGTTCTGGAAAAGCATATCTAAAAAAAGAAAGAATTTCGTGCATGTAAATTACCATTACCACCGCTAAATAGACGCAGCCGATAAAGAGCAGGTAAATGACAACTGCGGTAAAAATAGAAAGAAAGAAGTCTTTGATTGCGTTAATACGGGCTTCTTTTTTTTTACTTTTTGCTGTTCAATCTTGTTTTGATCGCGTATCTCTTGCTGTCTGGATTCAATGATATTGGCGCGGATACCACACATGCGCTTATACATATCCAATTTGCCTTGCAGGGCGAACATATCGCGCAATTCCTGCTCGGCAGCCCGCAATTCCTCGGCGCGTAACACACAATCCATCGCAATAGACGTTGCAGACTTTTCCTTGTTGCGCTTGGGATCTTTCCGTATTGCCTCGGCCTCTTTTGCCGCCGCCTCTACTTCACCTTGAGCCGTAAAAAACGATCCCAATTCTTTGGTCATTGAGGCAATGTCATGGCCGACATTGATCGCCTCGCGGATCATATTGACCGCCGTTTTAGCACCCGCTACGGCTAGACCTATGGATACGGGGTCGATCATTTATCAACTTTGCCATCAAGTTTGTTGAAAATCTGTTGGCAAATATTAGTCAAATGATCTATGTCCCTTCGGTAGTCATCTTTAGCAACATACTTCATGGGCATAGACCTTACATCGTCATCCAATTTATCCAGACTGCTCGTAATGCGATTAAGAATATATCCACCCATGAACGCAGCCAAACTCATAACAACATTAAAAGCAGTCTGTAAGTCCATTTTAGTCAAATCCCCGCAAGGTCTTCGCAAGACGAGCGCGTTGCCCAATCTTTCCGGGCTTCTTCGCCGCCGCCTCAAGCTTCTTGGCAGGAATCTTTTTGCCTTCCTTCACGCCAAGAGCAGACCGCAACGCACCCGGCTTCTTAATGGCTTTCTGAATCCATTTTTCACTCATTTTTAGCCTCTTCAGGTTTAGCTTGAGATTCCGCTTCTTTTTGAATAGCAGTAATCAACGATGAAACCTCAATATACGGACGAGATCCAAGATAATTAAGAATGGCGTTTACTACTTGAACAGACAGATTAATATTTTCCATTTTTAACATTTAGTTTTTGATAATATTTACAATTTTTGTGTTAGATTCTAATGCGGTTATTTCATGCGGATATTCCAGTGAAACTATGGATCCTGAATTACAAATTAAATCTGGAGTTCCGCTTTTGAAATTAACTTTTATTGATCCTTGCAAGACAATCGTAATGTGGTCATTTTCTGGCGTATGATCATGCATATCTAACATCACGCCAGCCTCTTTTTTTTGAAAAATAAAAAAATTAAGTTTTCCTACGCTGCAATCTTTTTTAATTAAAAACATGAGTTACACCTGACTTAACAGAATTGTTAGGCGCAATCCATCGACAGGTAGATTCGTCAAAAGTATAAGAAGGGTCTGGTTGAGGTGCTATAAAAGCATCCCTTTTTCTATCATAAGTAAATCCAATTCCGGCATAATTTTTACGAAATGTATTGTTATAGCTTGTTTGAATCCAGTTTCCACCAAACAAATTTTTACAAAAATCAATGCCTTTTTGTTCAGACTCATTACCAATTTCGTCAACAATCTCATTGTTGTGGACAACAATTACTCGCATAACAATGTCTTGTTCATTTATTTCAGCAAAATGTGCCATATTAAAATGTGATGCTTCCTGATCCAGTCCATTTATAAATACGGTAACCGCCAGTATTACTAATAGTAGGCGATCCAGTTGTGCTAGTCGCAGCAGGATATGTATTGGAATATCTAATAATTACAATTCCCGACCCTCCCGCTGCTCCGCTTCCGTAATCGCCGCCACCACCAGAACCACTATTTGCCGATGCTGCTGTTGCGCTTGAAACGGTATAAACGCCACCATTTCCACCACCAGAAGATCCTGACCCCCCAGCTAAACTAGCTGAGCCAACACCACCTCCACCACCAGCGTAATTTACTGAGGCACCGGAAATACTTGACGTAGTTCCTGTTCCTCCAGAACCTCCACCATAAGTGTAATATCCGGCACCGCCAGCCCCTGTAGAACCCCCGCCTCCACCATAACCAAATGAATTATTACAAGTACAAACTCCGCTACTTCCTGCAGCATATCCATTACCAGAAGCACCGCTTGCGCCGTTTGGAGAAGATGTAATAGTGGAGAATACAGAAGAAGTTCCATTCCCTCCGCCACCCGCACCACCTCCACCAACAGTAACAGTAATAGAAACTCCAGCAGTTACCGCAAAACCAGTAGCTGTTTTTACTTGCCCTGCACCACCACCGTTGGAAAATCCGCCGCCGCCACCACCAATAACCAAATATTCTACGGTGGGCGTAACCGCTGATCCTTTGAAGGTTGCTACAACAGCTTGTTGAACTGCACTCATTATGTAAGCCCCGACCCGCTAATAATCCAAGTTGTGCTAGTCATTTTTATGGCTGTAGCAACACCATATTGAGCAAGGCTGCGAGATCCAGTTGTTCCAGAACCAGCCAAATACATCGTATCGGTAGTAATTGCGATGGTCACAACTTGAGAAGTCATATTGATGAATGTGAGCGCAGTTCCAATAGCATACGCAACCGAACCGTTAGCAGGAATAGTAAATGTTCTAGCGTTTGCATCGGTCGAAGGATGCAAAATTGCCTTACCAGAATCTGCCAATACCAATGTGTAAGCGGCAGATTGAGAATTGATGGGTATGTTTCTAAAACCAACTGAATCCGTACCATCTACAGTGCAAGAGGAAAGCGTTCCGCTAGAAGGAGTGCCAAGAGCGCCGCCGTTTACAACAAATGCTCCAGCAGAACCAGTATTAACCCCAAGAGCAGTAACGACACCAGTTCCTGTGGTAATTGTTGACGGAGCAGCACCAGCGCCACCACCAATCATCAGAGCATTTGCGGTCAGAGCAGAAGAAGATGCCCAAGTAGATGCGCTGGAAAAATAAGGCACGCCACCTGAAGTGCCTGCAACAGTCAGAGCAAGTGTTCCAGAAGTCGTAATCGGAGAGCCACTGACAGAAATCAGGCCACCTGTAAAAGATTGAGCAACACTGGTAACAGACCCAGATGCGCCCGATTTGCTGGCGATAAGCTGAACAGCGCCTAGATTATCCTTGTAATAAAGCTTGCCATCTGTAATATTGATGCCAAGTTCGCCATTAACGAGATTACCAGCAGTCGGCGCAGCAGAGGCTGTCGTGCTGTAGTAGAGAGAAATTGGGGTGTAGCCGGTTGCAGACATTAGAATGTGCCTCCTGAAATTCCACCAGTAATTGCACCAGTAGACGGATTGCAAATTATTGAAGAGTTTACCAATTGACCCAAGTTGCCGGTAGTGGCATTAACAAAAGTCAAGTAATTTGTGGCATTCGTTGAATTAGACGTAACTGCCGTATTTGTGGCATTCGTAGCCGTTCCTGCGGTAGCGGCATTCAGGTTCGCCACCTGAGTCGTGCTGGCTACCGTAAAAGGTGCCGTTCCGGTCGCTACGGTCGAGGTAATGACACCAGACGCGGAAATGGTCGTAAATGCGCCAGTATTGGCTGTAGTAGCCCCCACTGTGCCATTGATGTTGATTGACGCCGTTCCTGTAAGGTTTGTGACCGTTCCCGAAGACGGAGTCCCCAAAGCCCCACCATTAACCACAAATGCGCCTGCGGTGCCTGTATTGACTCCCAAAGCAGTCAGAACACCCGTTCCGGTAGTGGTTGTGCTTGGCGCAACCCCAGCCCCACCGCCGATCACAAGAGCGTTTGCTGTCAATGCCGCCGAAGAAGCCCATGTTGACGCGCTTGAAAAATACGGTATCCCGCCAGAAGTCCCCGCAACCGTCAAAGCCAGCGTGCCGCTACTTGTAATCGGTGAGCCAGAAACCGAAATCAATCCACCAGTAAATGTCTGCGCTACAGAAGTAACCGTACCACTGCCCCCTGTAGAGGCAATAGTAATTGATCCGTTACCATTGGTAATTGAGATGCCAGAACCGGCTGTCAAGGTTGCTTTGGTAAGACCTGTAGTCGAGGTATTGCCAATCAGCAACTGACCGTTTGTATAACTTGTTTGCCCTGTCCCGCCATATCCAACAGCAATCGTTGATCCATTCCAAGTGCCGGATGAAATGGTTCCGACAGTCGTAAGGCTTGAACTTCCCGCCAGAGGGGAAGCGCCAACAGTGTTATAACTGATGGTATAAGCGGTGCCGCCATTAAAAGCAGTTCCAGATGCCGCGCCAGCCCCACCATTATTAAATGTAAGTGAGTTTGTAGTATTTGCAGTTACTGTTGTGCTGCCGCCAAGACTGACGCTATTTCCATTAACCGTAATGCTGGAATTTGCCAGATAAGAATTACCAATAGGCGTGGCATTCCATGTTCCGGCGGTCAGAGTCCCAACACCTGTAATTCCGGTATAAGAACCGCTGATATATGAAGATCCAACAGTTCCAGAAGTAATTTGATTGCCGTTAATGGCAATTGAGGTATTTGTTGCCGAAGTAATCTGACCCTGCGCGTTTACCGCAATAGCAGGAACACTGGAAGCAGAACCATAAGTTGCGGCAGTAACACCAGTATTGCTGATGTTAAATGTGGTTGCAGGAGAAAGATTAAGACCAGTTCCTGCGGTATAAGTAATAGGCGAATTGAATTGCAGGAAAACAATAGCAGTCGTCCCTACAACAATCGGTAGCGGTGTCTGTTGAACCCATGCAGTCGATGCATTAGTTCCAGACAAAACCAGAACATAATCCCCTGCATCAATCTCGTTTGTTCCTGAACCACTAGAATCGTAATCGGTTGCGCGAGTCAGAATAAATGGCGTTCCAGCACTACCCGCCTGCGTAACCGTATAAATACCGTTGTAAGGCTGATTAGCCCCAGCCTCATCTTTTACCAACAACCGTTGTCCAGCAGTCGGTGATCCACCACCAAATGACAAGGCACCATTAGCATTGGCAGTAATTGTTGCGCCAACACCAAGAGTTCCATTGTTGTATGTATACGCCGGAAGAGTAGTTGTGGAGGCGTAATTAACCGGCTGATGATAATTAAGACCAGAAGCAATAGAGTCTACATATTGCTTGGTAGCTACCTGAAGGTCAGAGGTAGGATCTTGAGTAAGCGTGATTGAAGTCAACCCCGCTAACGTGGTCGCTGTTCCGCCCAAAGATACCGAAGTTGATCCAATAGTCAGAGAACTATTTGTCAGCGCACTATTGGGTATATTGGTGAAAGTATTTGTTGATCCGCTGATTGATTTGTTGGTCAGCGTTTGCGTTCCTGTCAGCGTTGCAACCGTCGAATCAATGGCAATCGTAACTGGAGCAGAACCGTTATACGACGTTCCAGACAATCCAGTCCCAATAGTCAGCGCGTTTGTAGCGGTTGCAGTAATAGTAGTAGAACCGCCAAGACTTACAGTAGAACCATTAATAGTCACAGAACTATTTGTAAGGCTGGAATTTCCAATATTGGAAAGGGTATTGCTTGCGCCACTAATCGTTTTATTAGTCAGCGTCTGAGTATCGGCAAGTGTTGCAACAACAGTATTGTCAATTGCAATAGTTCCGCTGGATGTAATGGTTCCACCAGTCAATCCAGTCCCAGCGGTAATGCTTGTTACCGTACCGCCAGAACCAGTAGCAGATAGAGTTCCCCCAGCAAAAGAAACACCACTCCCAATCGTTACATTACTAAATCCACCAGAACCGTTTCCATACAAAATACTTGTTCCGCTGGTAGCTGGCGCATAATCAGTGCCTGATGTAGCGGCACTAATTGCATTTCCATCGCCTTTCAAAATCCCTGAAATTGTTGTTGAAATGGTAAGGGCTGGAGTTGCGCCTCCACTAGAAGCGCCAGAAAAACCATTGGCATTTGCAACAGAAACAGCAGTAACAGTTCCGTTACCCTTATTGTTAAACGTAGTCCAGTCTGTCGGACTTAAAACCCCGCGATTAATGGCAGAGGCAGTAGGAACATTCAACGTAATAACAGGCGTTGTGGTGGGATCGGCAACCGTAGAACTAAGGTCAGTTCCAGATGTTCCCAAAGTCAATGCAGAAACAGAAGTAACAGTTCCGCCAGCAGCAATAGAAGCGTAAGTTGCAGATGTAATTCGGCCTTTATCATCCACCGTTACCACAGGAACTTGGGTAGACGATCCGTATGTTCCGGGGGTAACAGCCGTATTTACAAGGTCAAAAACAGGATTTCCAGCAGCGCCATCTCCATTGGTAACGGAAATGTCTCCCGCCGTTCCAGTCAAAATACGCGGAACTACCGTCCCATTATTAGGGAAAGCAGCAATTCCAGCGCCAGATACGTTAGCCAACGAAGAAACCAGCCCATCTAGGCTAATTGTCGGGTTTCCAGCCTGCCCATCACCATCGCTTATAACGATTCCAGAGCCGCTTACAGCGATTTCTCGCGGGGTTATGGTATTTGCGTCCGTTTTTACCGCAAAACCCTCTCCAGCAGCGTTTAATGAAGCCGCAGCCCCCTGCAAAGACAGACTTATGGTCGATTGTGCGCCATTATCCGTAATCCCAATGCCAGAAACGCTGGAAAGCGCCCTGCTATTCGGCAAAGTAGGCTCTTGATTGACCGTAATGAACGTCTGCGTCTGAGAGGGAGCCGCCGAAATAGCCCCCGTAGTCGTCCTGACGGTAATTCCATCCTGCACAACAGGAACAGACTCAGACCCCGTAAGAGGCTGCGCCGCAGGTAGATCATTTATTTTTACGTTAGCCATTAGTCTGGAGACGGAGTTACACGCAATCCATCCAAATTACCGTCAGTTTGCACAATTCCACCACTGGTATCTGTAGAAATTACATAACCACCGTAATCACCAGTGGTCAAATTGTTAGGATCAACCGCAACACTGACATCCGGACGCGGAAAACGAATAGTAATTCGCTCTGTCTGTCTCGCAGGAAGCCTATAAGGGTCTTTCTGATCAGCACACCCCTGAGCGCACACCAAAAGACCGGGGAAATTCGGATCATTTCTGGCTTCCGCGTGCGGCCTCTTCATCTTGCACCTGTCACAGACAAATATCGCAATGTCGGATAAGCCATGCGTGTCAAGAAAACGAGGCATTATCTATCCCTATTTGGTATATACCGAAATATTCGGTGCCAAATAAATCGGAGATTTGTCGCGCTCTTCAGCCTCGGCTTGCGACAGATACATATCTGCCATCTTTTCCAAATACCCGATACGATCCATAGCTACCCCCGGCAATTCCAGCGCCATCCTGTGAGAGAGCATCATCACAGTAGCCTCATACCATCGTTGCGGGATTTCCAGTTGATTCTGTAGCGCACCCACATCCTGAATCTGGCGCGAATACCAGACCGTCATCTGCACAAAAGGATCAGAAGGCGTAGGCCACAAATACATCTTCGGTTGCGGGATAGTCCGATCAAACCAATACTGGAAGGGCTGATTGGCAGTAAAGTTCTTATTCGGCAGGTTCGTGTAATCGTCACGATTCAACCGCGCCATCGTAATCTCGGTGCTGTTATTCCCAACGTAAAACTCACGCAGGGCAAGCGTTGTGCCGTTATAAGAGCGAATACGGTAATACTGGCAAGTCTGACCGGGGTCAATGTCATACCAAAGCCATTGATCGTCAGTAACAGTCACAGTGCCGACATCTTCCAGAGTATTCCATGTAGCCCCATCAGAAGAATACTCAAGCACAAAAGACCAACTAGCACTTCCTATATTCGCCACATAAGGCAAAATACCAATGGAACCAGCATAAATCGGGTTATTCTGACCGTAATTTATACCTATGGTCGCGTTCGCAATAGTTTGCTGGCAGTAAGTATCAATGTCACTGTCAAAAGCATTAACAGTTACACCACCACCTGTATTGATATAGCCGCCCGTAGCATTAGGCGTAGGACGATTCATACGCCGATATAGCGCATTCAATACATCATTTGCCCCTAGAGGCAATTCATAGATATATTGATTGGCATTAAGACCAAAAACGTGCTTATCAATAGCCCAATACTGGATGCCAAGATTGATAAGATTAGAAAGCAGGAAAAACAGGCTCTACCTTGCGGATACCTGTTGCTCTGAGGTCAGTTCTTCTGCGAGTTTCCCGCAACGACGAGCGCCGTGATCTATAAGCTGCTGTACATTGATTACGGTTTGCCCAACGGTTCCTGATATAGCCATGTATTCATTCCTCTAC
>SMTZ1_10006525_pt1 | contig 12814 bp, 11 predicted proteins | sample DeeMarSWOR136_30_FD_25667 | JGI IMG/M metagenome (IMG submission 25667) | reverse complement strand
GAGGACCGGGCCAGGGGGTCCCCCATTCCGTAACACCCTGAAATGACGAAGGCCTCCCGCCAGTCACTCATAAAACCCTTCATGGCCCTTTTCTGTGGTGCATGGCATGCTCATTTCATCACGTGAACCCATTTGCCGGATGAAGCTTCGCCGTCAGCCTTAAGCCTTGTGCCTCGAGCCTCACATAAGGTCATGGCCTCCACCACCGGTGCAACGTTTTTTGGCCATGAAAACACTTTTGAACGATACCAACGGCTTAGGGGTTTCCGGGACCCATCGCGCTTCGAGGGTTCAAGACAGGCGAAGGCCGGAGAATAGCCAATTGTTGCTCTCTTCTACTTTCTTTTTCATATGGAGAACATATTGGGGGCGAACGCCGTCTTTCCACCGGGGATAGCCCCCAAGCCATACATAGTCGACCAGTGCCCCAAAGACCTCTTTGTTAAAAAGAAATTCTCCTACGGATATGGTTCCGTTCAGGGGGTCCAGCCTCAGGGGAATCAGGGTGGTTTCAGCATATCGTTCTAGGATAGGGGTGACCACAGAACGGTTTTGCCAACCGCCCGGCTGTTGTTTGAAGTCTTCCTCCTTCTGGGGGAAAGGAAAGCGCTCGTATATTTCTCCGATAAAACCCCTGTAGTGAAGGCCGTGAATGGCCGCCATCAAATCCCCAATCTCCCCTCGGCGATCAATGGCGTACACCTCCCAAAATGTCTCGTAGGCATCCGCCAGGTGGCGGTCGGCAAGGTCGCTGATGTTTTGGCAGAAGGGTTCGGCAAAAAGGAAATAGTGGTCAAGGAGAAGGAGATCCGTGTCGATATTGAAAAAACCAAATGCGATAAGGCCCCGATTTATGGACTTAAATGCTAAAGGCATGGATGCGAGGGCTTAAAAAAGAGGGCTATGGGATTTGACAGAGAGCCCATGGCCCTATATATTAGAAGATTACGTTGCTATATAATTTCTCGGAAAAAGAATGCCTTTAAGATACATCAAGAAAATCCTCCCTGACCGCAAGGAGGAAAAAGATCCTACATTGAGGAGTGAACAAATGCACGCAGAAAATTCGCTGAACCGGTTTACCGGGGCCTCAAAATACGTGTTGGATGAGGAACTGGCAGAGATCGTCAACATTTCCATGGCACTGGAGATGCCCCTTCTTCTCAAGGGAGAGCCGGGAACCGGAAAGACCATGCTGGCCCATGCCATTGCTGAAGCCCTGGACATGAGACTCATTGTCCTGAATGTCAAATCAAGTATGAAGCTCGTGGAGGCCTTGTATCAGTACGACACTCTCACTCGCCTTAATGACAGTCGATTCGGTGACTCCTCAAGGGATGTGAGCAATATCGAAGAATACATCCGAATGGGGAAGATTGGACAGTCCTTCGTGTCTGATGAGCGGATTGTTCTCCTCATCGACGAGATCGACAAGGCGGACAGCGACTTTCAGGATGATATGCTTGATGTTCTGGATCAGATGGAGTTTGATATCATCGAGATCGACAAGACCGTCAAGGCCAAAAACAGACCCGTCGTCGTTATTACCTCGAATGCCAAGAAAGACCTCTCTGATCCTTTCCTGGGGCGCTGCAACTTCCATCACATTGCTTTTCCTGATCCTGATATGATGAGGAGGATCGTGTCTGTTCACTTTCCTGAGATCGCCAAGGATATCCTGGACAGCGCTGTAAAAGCCTTTTATCGCTTGAGGGACATTCGGGGCATAGAAAAAAAACCGGCTACCCGGGAGCTGATCAACTGGATCCGGGCGTTGAGAGCAGATCCGGACTTCAAGGTGAAGGACTTGATCAAAGGGGATGTGCCGTACCTGGGGGTCCTGTTCAAGAAGAGCCCTGACTATGCCGTTGCCCAGAATGCGGTGAGCCGGTTTCGATTGTGATGTGTTTTTTTTCCCGAATTTCAATGCGACGCATTAGGAAGCCATGTTTACGGAATTCTTTTATACACTGAAACATGTAGGCATCCCGGTGACGCCCACTTCTTTCCTCAGGCTGCAAAAGGCCTTGAGCATGGGCCTCATCTCCTCCATCGGTGATTTTTACACCGCTGCCCGATCCATCCTGGTGAAGAGTGAGCGATACTTCGATCTCTACGACCAGGTCTTTGCCCACCACTTTGAGGGTGCTGAGCTGAAGGAACCGGATGAAGTGGAACTGACAGAGGTGGCCCGGGCCTTGTTGGAAGAGTGGTTGAGGGACCCTGTGGAATTGGCCAGAGCGCTTGGAGTGGACGAAAAGGAGCTGTCCAAGCTGAGCCCTGAGGAGCTCATACAGTACTTTCTCGATCGGCTCAAAGAACAGACCGAAGCCCACCATGGGGGGAGCAAATGGATCGGCACGGGGGGAACTTCTCCGGTGGGTCACTCCGGCTATCATCCGGGAGGCATGAGAGTCGGCGGGGTATCGAGAAACAAGTCGGCCGTGAAAGTGGCGATGGATCGGAGATACAAGGACTATTCTCAAGAAGGTCCCCTCACATCGGCGCAAATGGGAGAGGCCTTGAAGCGGTTGAGAAATCTCGTCCCTGTGGGCCCCAAAGATGTGGTCAATATCGATAAAACCATCTATGAGACCATGAAGAACGCCGGGGAGATCGAGATCATCTTTGATCGAAGCCTGAAAGACCGACTCAAGGTGATCCTCGCCATTGACAATGGGGGATGGTCCATGGATCCTTACATTGACATGGTTCAAACCCTGTTCAACTATTCCCGCGCCCAGTTCAAAGATCTCAAGACCTTTTTCTTTCACAACACCATCTATGACAGCCTCTGGGAAGATCCGCCCAGACGGCGTAAGCCTTTTGCCGTGGATGAGTTCGTCCGCTTGGACCCTGAAACGCGATTTATCATCGTAGGAGACGCCAGCATGGCTCCTTACGAACTCATGGCGACAGATGGCTCCATTCATATCGAGGAGCGATCGGGCAAGCCCAGTTACGAGAGGCTCAAATTCATCGCCAATACCTTTCACCATGCCATATGGATTAATCCCAAAATGGAAATAGAATGGCCCTACACGCGAACCATTCAGGTCATCCGAGAAATATTCCCCATGTTTGAGCTGACCCTGGACGGGCTGGAAAAGGCGGTTGCTGTGTTGATGGGTAAGAACTGAGGCATCTTTTTTGGGAGATGCTATTTCAGAAAGAGACAGGGACCGCTTTCAGCCCCCTCCTTATTTCCCCTCCTCATTTTCAGACCCTCCTTGTTCCGTATGGTCTCGGATGAATTGCTCCAGCAGAGATTTTTGGCGGGTCGTGAGGTCTCCAAATGCTACACTGCATCTCCTCATCGCATGTCTGGATGGGGGATGATTCACCATTTTGCAGTCTGAAACAGACCGAGCCGGTATTTTCTCCAGAGAAAAAGAAACATCTCGGGTCACGATATCCAGTTCAAAACAGCCGCTCGGTTTGTCTCCGTGAGCGACATAGCGAAATGAGAGGCCGCCCTTGCTGATGTCTATGATTTGCCAGAGTTTTCTTGTCCGTGCCCTTGGCGCGACAAAGGCGCCGTCTCGGACCTGAAATCTTTGGTGCTTTCTGGTCTCGGGAGGCTTCTTTTGATCCATTCGCAAATGCCCTTCCCCTGGAAGGCTCCGGACGGACGAACAATCTCAGAGGGATAGGAAATTCTTCAAGTTATTTCTGGGAGGCTATACAAGATCGTGGTTATGGAAAGCACCCTGCTAAAAACCCGTTCAAGATTCGTACCACAGGCCCATGATTTCCCATGGGGCCTTTTGGGATGTCCTGAGACCCCTTCCCATCGGGGCTGGGCGCGTTCGTGGGGTGTTATGGGGCAAATTTCCTTCGGCGTCCGCCTTCGACCCACAGTTAAACCGGCAAGGGTTGCACAGAAAAAAGGGCATCCGGCAACGATTTTCGTGCACCCCAATGGTGCGGATCAAGATGTTTTAACTTGACTGTCGATGCATTTGTGATAGTTTCCCATCCATAGTTCCCCACCAACGGATTCCACGGTTAGAGCCATGAAAGGATTACACCGCCCTTTTTCATGTTTTGAGACGTTGAAAAGACCGGTTCAGGAAATTCCCGCTTCCAGAGGTGAAAGAAGGCGGTATCCGAGAAGAACCTGTTTCATGGCCGTGGATTATGTCATCGAGGACAGGGTCTACAGGGATTTTATCAGGAACATCAGTGACGGCGGCGCGTTCATCGACACGCGGGGGGCATTCTTCGTCGGGCAAGAAGTCTCTCTGGCTTTGCCATTCCCTGTTTCCCTAAAAAGAATCACCGGAAAAGTCGCTTGGGTCGGACCTCAGGGAATCGGGGTGAATTTTCTGGTTATCGCCCCGGACGACACAGGTGTTCGTACAGAAACCGACCATGAAAAAGTTAAAGAGAACAGGAGGGAGCTGAGAAAGATGGGAAAAATTCGGAAGAAAAAGGTTCGTTGGGAGCCTTCGGGTAGCGATGACGTGGCGAAGTACAGACTGTACTGGTCCAAGTACGGTGAAGTCACCTATGATTCAGAATCCGCCGAAATCGGGATTGTGACGGAGGTGGTTCTTCCAGATGATGTGCCGACCTTTCCCTTGATTGCAGGAGACGTCCATCTGGGCATCAGTGCGATCAACGAGGCGGGAAATGAATCGGATATGACAAAGCTAACGGCCTATTTGAATTTCGTCGTTCCGGAACCCCCTCAGAACCTCGAGGTAGAAGACCTATAGAGATTATAGGCGCCCCCCCGACTCAACCAGGTTCTCGAGACCCCGGCGGTCCAGTATCTTGATCCGTGGGCCAGCGGACTCGATGAGCCCCTGAGCCGACATTTTCCCGAGAATTCGCGACAAGGTTTCAGGGATGGTCCCTAGAAGGCTGGCCAGTTGCCCTTTGGTGATGGTCAAGTTCAGGTCAGTCGACTTCCTGTTTTGCTCACTGAGGTAGAGCAGATAGACAGCCAGACGACCGGGAACTTCCTTCAGAGAAAGATCATCGATAAGGGCGGTGAATCTGCGAAGACGCCTCGATAATATGGCCAGCATATTGAGGGCGAGGGAGGGGTTCCTTTTGATGAGCGCCACAAAGGACGGTCTTGGAAAGAAAAAGAGGCGGGTTTCTGCTATGGCTTCCGCGCTGGCCGGAAAATGGCGGCCTTCAAAAACAGGGACCTCCCCAAAGGGCTCTCCCGGTCCGAAAATGTGGAGAATCTGCTCCTTTCCCTCAGCAGACAGTTTGAATACCTTTACCCGTCCTGAAACGACGACGTAGAACCCGCTCCCTTCGTCCCCCTCCAAGAATATGCTCTGGCCTCGGCTGAGAACCTGTTCCAACGTGATCGCGGCCAGATCGTTGAGTTGTTTCTGCGGCAGACCTTCAAATAAGGGGATTGTTGCAAGGAGTTCAACAGTGTCCATGGCGGTAAAATGGAAACATCCGATTCCCTCAGCCGTTTATGAGTCTGACCAATGTGGAATCGGAGAAGTAATCAATGATATTGAGGCAGCCGTAGTCCTGGTGAAGACTGAACATACGGGCGAGGTCCAGGCCTAAGGCCTCACACAAGATAACCCGATTGACCGCGCCGTGGCCCACGATGAGAAAATCATGGCCCTTTTGCTGTTCAAGGATCCTACGATAACAGGCCATGATCCTTTCCGACAGATGGGCAACGCTCTCACCGTTCCCAGGTGCACGGAAGTTGATTAGAGCTTCTTTGCGCTTTTCGAGCTCTCCCGGAAATTGTTCATGAATTTCCTGCAAAGACAGGCCTTCCCAATCCCCGAAATAGACCTCCCGAAATTCAGGCAAGACGTGGATGGGCACATCATGGTAACGGGCAATGATTTGGGCGCCAATAGCCGATCTTTTCAGGTCACTGCAGTAGATGGTGCGGATATGGGCAAGACGCAGCCTTTCAGCGAGATACTCCGTCTGCAGGCGCCCCACTTGCGTGAGGTCTACATCCGTATGGCCGTAGACTGGGAAGTTCTCATAACCCACCACCTGACCATGTCGAACCAAGTAGACTCGATTAACCCGATTCATGACGGGGATCATAGGGAGTAGGCCGACCAATGTCAACACCCCATCCCTCTCCCCCGTTTCGAGGCTGTGCCGTAATGTCATTCCGAGGCGATAGCCGAGGCTTGTCCCGAACACAGTGAGGGAACCTAAAGATCCCCCGCCCGCCTCGGAGGCCGGACTCGGGACAATGCTTCGCATTGGATTTCTCCCCCCGTTCCCCGATTGATCGAGGACAAGTTTCGCGGGGGTCGAAATGACAGAAAAGCGCGAAAAACGAATTGCGACACAGCCTCTTCCGGGGGAGAGGGGAAGGGAGAGGTATTTAGGCTTTATATCCCAAGCCGAATATTGTATAAGCTCGGACAGAGGATTCAGACTCGATCAGGTTTAAATAATCATGGAGACAAAGGACTGCTTTGGCATTCTGGACAGGGTTTTTCCCATGGGAGATGGCGGGCTCAGAGAAGTGCCTTCCGAGTGCATGGGGTGCCCGGACAAAATCGAATGCCTGCGAAGGGCCATGTCAACACAGGAGGGGCTGGAGTTGAAGGGAGAAATGCTTGATCGGGCCGCCGCTACGGGCATGATCGGGCGGTTGCAAAGATGGTCCCGAAAAAAGGCTCTCAGTCGCCTTATGAAAGAGGGGAAAAAGAAGCGCCCATGATTGTGGAGATTACCTGTCCCCATTGTAACTTGACGAAAAGGATCCCGCGGGAGAAGATCCCTCCGGGCGTGCGACGGGCCACCTGCCCCAGATGCAAAGAACGTTTTGAGTTTGTACTTCCAGATGATCTCGGCAACGGGCCGATGGAGAGAGGGCCTGTGATCGAAGGGAGGCGCGTTCCGCCCCCGTGGGAGAAGCGTTCCACTTACGGAACCGGGCAGGCCGTTCTCCAGACCGTCAAGTCCGTGCTTTTCTCTCCCATCTCTTTTTTCAGGCGTGTCGACGTGGCGGGGGGTTTGAGAGAGCCCCTCGCTTTCGGAATCCTCGTCGGCTCCATCGCCATGATGGTCGAAGTTTTCTGGCAATTCCTTCTCATGGGGGAAAGCATTCCGTTGATCGCTGAGGGTTTTTTTGGCCCCATAGCCGTGGGTTTCCTGTTCGTAGGAACCATGATCTTCTGCCCTCTTTTGGTCGCCCTCGTCCTCCTCGTATGGAGTCTCATGGCGCACTTGTGTCTCATGGTCGTGAAAGGGGCGACCAACGGCTTCGAGGCCACTTTCAGGGTGACGGCCTATTCACAGGCTGCCCAGCTCTGGGGCTTGATTCCCTTTGTGGGCGGTTTTATTGGGGGGATCTGGTTTTTGGTGGTGCAGATCATGGGTCTCAGAGAGATCCATGAAATCTCCTATCTGAAGGTCATTATTGCCCTGCTTCTTGCCCTTGCCTTTTTTATCATTCTATCATTGGCTGTCTTGATGCCCTTGATGGCGGTCGATTAGAGACGGCCGGAGGCAAGGTGATATCTCAAGAAAATTCCACGAAGAATAACCTTCGCGGGCCCTGAGCCGGCGCCTCACACAAGGGGGATAGCCTCCTCGAACGATGCAGGGTTGATTCGGCAGGCCGAAGCGTAGAACATGACCAACATGTTAAAGACAACGGATAGGCTCTTGAAGACGGAATATGACAAAGTTCTGAATCCGGCCCAGTTGACCGCCGTGATGACCCTCGAAGGGCCACTGCTGGTGATTGCAGGCGCAGGCAGTGGGAAAACCAGGACCCTGATATATCGGGTCGCACGGCTGGTAGAGACAGGCGTTCCCCCGGAGAGCATTTTACTTCTGACTTTCACGAGAAAAGCGGCCGGCGAAATGCTGGAAAGAGCGATCGGACTCGCTGATGAGCGATGCCGTAATGTTTCCGGAGGCACCTTCCATTCTCTGGCACATAAGGTGCTTCGTCACTACGCCGGGGTGTTGGGATTTGATCCTCATTTTACGATCCTGGACCGCGCCGACATGGAAGAGGTTGTTCAGTCCCTGGTGCAGGACATGCAAGTTGAAAGGGGCTCTATACGGTTTCCCAAACGATCCACGTTGGCCAACCTCCTAAGCAAGGCCGCAAACCTGGAGAGATCCGTCGAAAGCCTCATGAACGAAGAGTACACCCAGTTTCTAGAATATGTTCCCCAGGTCAAAAGACTCAGAGGACTTTACAGAGAGTACAAGAAAGAGAATCAGCTCATGGACTATGACGACTTGATTCTCTTTTTCAGGGATATTCTCTCGGATCAAGAGGACATTCGTCAGCACCTCAGCAATCAATATCGCTACATCATGGTGGACGAATACCAAGACACGAACGCTATTCAGGCCGACATCGTGAAATGGCTGGCCGAGATGCACCGCAATATTATGGTTGTAGGGGATGACTCCCAGTCCATCTACTCCTTCCGGGGCGCCAATTACAAAAACATGTTCGATTTTCCAAAGCACTTTCCCGAGACAAAAATCATCAAGCTGGAAGAAAATTACCGGTCTACCCAACCGATCCTCAATTTTACCAACACGCTGATGGATCAGGCTTATGAGAAGTACACGAAATGCCTTTTTACGAGGCGGGGTGATGGGGACATGCCGAGGGTCATTGATACCCGGACGGAACCGGAACAGGCCATGTTCGTTTGCCGGCACATCAAAGCCCAGTTGAACCGGGGCCATTCCATCAGGGACTTTGCCATCCTTTTTAGAGCGGCCCATCACTCCTTTGAGTTGGAGGTGGAACTGGCGCGGCAAGGCATTCCTTTTGTCAAGTATGGCGGATTCAAGTTCGTGGAGTCAGCCCACATCAAGGACCTTCTGGCTCACCTGAGGGTGGTGGTCAACAGGGGGGACAGCGTCAGTTGGGGTCGTATTCTGAGGATGGTGAAACACATCGGACAAGGAAAAAGTCAGGCCATTATCAACTGGATGAGGGAAGGAAACCGTTTACCGTGGCAGGTCGCTGAATGGCCTGGAGCGGGCAGGAGGGATGATGGGTTAAAGAGACTTGCACGACTGCTCAAGCGCCTGTCCGCAAGGAATGCGTCCCCGAAACGAGCCGTCGAGTTGGCCAGAGAGTACTATGAACCGATTCTCCAGGAACGATTTGATGATTTTCCACGGCGGGGAAAGGATCTGGAACAGCTGATTCCCATGGCCAGTCGTTATAAAAAATTGAGGCCCTTCCTGGATGATCTCATTCTGGAGCCTCCGAACAGCCTCGCAGATGTGGATCCCAAGTACCGCAAAGATCGGTTGACCCTGTCCACCGTCCATTCAGCAAAGGGACTTGAGTGGCGGGTCGTGTTTGTGATCTGGGTGATGGAGGGGTATTTCCCTTCAGGCAAGGCGAATGCCCATGTGGATGCCATGGAGGAAGAGCGGCGTCTCATGTACGTGGCCGCCACAAGGGCGAAGGATCAACTCTTCCTGTGTTATCCGAGTCAGGAGGCCTACCGCATCCGGTATGCTCTGGGCGGAGCGCATGCACCTTATGGTGATGGTCTTTCCGCTTTCATTCAGGCCCTTCCGGAGGGGGTGGCGGCATTTGGTTTGTCTGAGGGAGCATACCGCAGAAGCGCACCGCCCGTCTCTGTTGGGGCTTTCCATCCCAATGAACAGGACGATGACACACCGTCCGGCCTTCGGCCCGGCGACAGGGTCAGGCATCCGGCTTTTGGTCAAGGCGTTGTGTCCAAAATGATCGGTCAAGAGAAGGTGGAGGTCCTTTTCAGAGACTACGGCCGCAAACTGCTTCATCTCGGCTATACGAGCCTGGAGAAGATATGATTGATTCAATCATAGGAAATCTGCTCCATTGGGGCAGTTTAAATTCCAAATGCTTGGAGTCTGCTGGAGTAATGGAGTGATGGATAGAAGTAATATCGGAATGGTGGAATGATGGGGTGGAAGAAATGGAGTTTGGCAAAGAAGGAGTGTATTAATGTCAAATGCCAAAATCCAAATGTCAAATGAAGGTCAAAATCCCAAATCCAAAAGTTCGATAACTCAATCCTTTTTGTCATTTGACATTAGGATTTGATTTGGCATTTGAGCTTTGACATTTGACATTTTCAATCAGTGCCAGCCCTTGTTTTTTTATTTTGATCCATTACTCCATTACTCCAGCACTCCATTAGAGAGCCTGGAGGCTCCGTCTGAGTACATTCCAAGTCGGGGTCTGCAGGGAGCCTCGGGATTCATTGTTGGCGAGTGGCGAGAGATGGGATCAGCAAAGAGAAGACAGATCTCCTATGAAGAGGCCATACACGCTCTTTACAGCCTGCAAAAATATGGCATCAAGTTTGGTCTGTCTAAAACATCCAACCTTTTGAAGGCTTCCGGCAATCCGCATGTTGGTCGGACCTACGTCCACATAGCAGGCACCAACGGCAAAGGCTCCGTGGCAGCCATGGTGGAAGCCATACTCATGCGGGCAGGTCTCAACGTGGGATTTTACTCCTCCCCCCATTTGGTGAGGTTCACCGAGCGATTTCGCATCAATGGGAAAGAGATTCGGCCTGAGAAGGCGGCGGCCCTCGCCGTCGAAGTGATGGCGACCATAGACCCAACCTCCCCGCCCACTTTCTTTGAGGTGGTTACCGCAATGGCCCTGATGTATTTCGCGAGGGAGAAGACGGATATTGCGATCATGGAAGTCGGAATGGGCGGCCGCCTTGATGCCACCAATGTGATCAAGCCCACGGTTACCGTCATCACCAATATTGCCTTAGAACACCAGTTCTTTCTCGGGCGCCGTCTCACCGATATCGCCAGAGAGAAAGGGGGCATCATCAAGCCGGGTGTGGATCTTGTCACCGGTGCGACCCAGCCCCCGGTCATTGAGATGTTGGCGGCCATCTGCCGAGAGAAACAGACACCCTTTTGGCGCATAGGAAGGGACATTCGCTATCGCGCGAAGGGCTTGAAGCTGAATTATTATGGCTTTGGCAAGGATTATAGGGCGCTTGAGGTGGGGCTCTTGGGCAAACATCAACACCGTAACGCGGCACTGGCCTTGGCCGTTGTAGAGCTCCTGGAAAGGAAAGGGCTCTCTTTTACGGAGAAGGAAATCCGGGAAGGGTTAAAGCATCCCGAGTGGCCGGGACGAATGCACGTTGTGGCGAAAGATCCTCTAGTAATTCTGGATGGGGCCCATAACCCGGCGGCCGTTAGACATCTTGCTGATTCAGTGAAACGAGGCTTCCCGCACCGGCGTCTCTTCTTGGTCCTGGGTGTCATGGGGGACAAGGATATTGGGAAGATCGTCCGAAACATCGTGCCCATTGCAGACCATGTCATCTATACCCGACCTGAATACCACAGGGCGGCGAGCCCCGATGTTTTGATGGCGGAGGCTGCTCCTTTGCGAAAACCCGGAGAGATACAACCGACCGTTTCTCAAGCCTTACAAAAAGCAAGGCAGATGGCTGATCCTGAGGATATGATCCTCGTGACCGGGTCCCTTTTTACGGTTGGAGAAGCCTTGAGTATTGTTGATCCTGAGACATACAGGCCCGATGGGGTGCGGCAAGTGGTTCCCTAACGGAGCTTCGCCTTCTCGTTCTGTGCGACTCCTTGACGACAGACCGATGAGGCTTTTGCCGGGGATGGCCATTTCCGCTTTTGAGGCGCCCTTCGACGGAGCCCCTCGGCCGTGAGTCATTCGACTGAGGCGCCCTTCGACGGAGCCCCTCGGCCGTGAGTCATTCGACCCTGAGCTCATGACCGAAGGGCTCGGAGCCGAACGGCTCAGGGCAGGCAAAGCATAAGGCATAAGGCTCACGGCAAACCGAACATCCAACTGAAGCTTCCTTGCGCCTTGAGCCTAAGGCCTTAAGCCGTCTCATGATATCGCCTTTCGGGGAACAGCCATCCCGGCCTTGCCAAAACATGACATTAACCCGCCTCAAGGGGCAGCAAGGCGCCCCATCGGATGTGAGGAGGTGTCCCATCGCATCGAGGACTCTGATAAAAGGGCTTTGCTTGATGTGGATTCTTTGCCTGTTCGTTTTGGGTGATGGAAAGACCTCCATAGCCCAGGAGCGCACCTTGAAGGATAGACTGCTGGGGGATGAGGATGCCCAGTGGGAGATCAAAGCTCAGAAGATGAGCTATATGGAAAAGGAAGGGCTTTATGTGGCAGAAGGGAATGTGGTCATTTCCAGAGAGGGGCAGGTCCTTTCTGCCGACAAGGCCAGGTACAACGAAAAAACGGGAATCGTAGACGTCTCGGGAAATGTGGTTTTGGAGGTGAACGGCGATGTTGTTTCGGGCGAGGAAGCGGTCTTCGATCTGAATACACGGCAAGGACGCATGACCAAAGGGCGCCTCTTTCTGCGACAAAACCACTTTATCGTCACCGGAGATGTGATCGAGAAAACAGGCCCCGATACCTATCATGTTGAGAATTGCCGTTTAACAACTTGTGAGGGAGAGAAGCCGGATTGGAGCATTACCGGTTCAGAGGTGGAAGTCACCGTCGAGGGCTATGGCAAAGTCAAGCACACGGTTTTCAGAATCCGTGATGTTCCTGCCCTTTACCTCCCTTATGCCATCTTCCCCGTCAAAACGAAACGTCAATCAGGTTTTTTGCCTCCTCGGGTAGGGTATTCGAGTCTGAATGGCGTGGATATGGAATTGCCCTTTTTCTGGGCAATCGCCGATCAAATGGACGCCACCTTCTATGAGCGTTTTATGACTGAGCGTGGCCTTATGCAGGGTTTGGAGGCCCGCTACGTGGCGGAAGGAGACTCGAAAGGGGTCTTTCTTTTCGACATCCTTTCAGACAAGGTAGAAGATAAGGACCTCA
>SMTZ1_10005428_pt1 | contig 12816 bp, 4 predicted proteins | sample DeeMarSWOR136_30_FD_25667 | JGI IMG/M metagenome (IMG submission 25667) | reverse complement strand
CTAGGGGTATTAAAGGAAAAGGAGAAAGCCTTCGTATCCAATAGGGAGTGGCATTTACACGAACTGAAGCTAGAAGGAATGGAAGACTATTCTGTAGAAAGCGTTATTGTAGTTAATTATCCCATGTTTTGGCCATTTGTTGCAGCGGAACCATTGCCAATTCTTGATGATTTGGAGTTTTATAAGAGGCTCAAACTAGGGCAGAATTTATTAACGAATCCCGTAATTTAACTAGTATCTTCTGATTCACTTTAGAAGAATATCCAGATTTTATTATGTCTCAAGGAATTTTGGTTTAGGCACTTATTTCCTCTGCCACTTGTCGAATCGAGTATAGGATTCGTATATTGGGGACTGCTCCTAAGAGTAACGCGGCAACTTTGTCATATGTATTCTGAGTGGCGGGATCGGCCCCGTAGTGTATGGCATTACGGGAATCTCTAACAATATTGGACCAATTCAGAACTTCTTTTAAGTAGCGCTGATTATAGCCGCTTCTTTTTACCACTTCACTAAACATGTCTTGTCTATCATAAATTTGCACTACAGTATCCATCTTTTGAACAACCGAGTAATATTCACCATTGAGTATTTCTCTGAATTTATCTCGTTTTGCTGGACTCAAGGCTGGATTGTCTTTATCAACCTTTAATAGACTTATGCCAAGTTCTATCCAGGAACCTTCAGAGGCCTTGGCAAGCATCGCAAGACATGGTACATATAGTTCGTAACGAAAGCATAGGGCTGCCTGTCTAAGTGCCTCCTCGACTTCAGCATGTATGCCGGCTATCTCGAAATCTGACAAATATAGGTCTGGATCTGATAGCGGCTGAGGTAAATTACTCACGGCAGATGGGGCAATCCTGAGCATTGTCGGAATTGATATATTATGTTCTTTTAATCGCCATCCAGCAGTCTGACCGCCACTCCCAGGAACAACTGTAGTCCATTCTTGGTCAGCATCGATTTCATGTAAGGCTTGGTGGTTAGGGATAAGTAATCCCATACCTATCAAGCCCCATATAGCCTCTCCGAACGAGAGACGCCAGATGATTGCTTTACTCGCTTGGTCTATCTGTGGCTCTAACGGGACTGAAGGGTGCAGAACAACTTTATCTGGTGGTTGAGCCTTGAAATCATTTAAGAATTTATTCAACATGCTTAGAGTCGATTCCTCGAAATGACTCATAATATAGGCCTTTGCAATAACTACTTGCTGGCGTGTGACATTAATTCGTGATCTAAGTAGCTTCTCAGCTTCATTCTGATTCATATGTTTACTTTAAGTCCTTAATTCTCAATTGTCAATATTGACTGATATAAAACCAAAGCCATGCAGATCTGATGACTATTGCTCAAAACTGGCGCAGTGATATACTCTGTATTCCCTATCCAGCCCATGCCTTCACCTGTCACTCCTGAACGCCCGCAGGCTACCTTGGCCGCCGTGTACGAATCCAATCAAACGCGCCATTATTAAATGGTGGCGCAAGTCCTCAACAAACAGGGAGGCTGCCAGAAAGGAGAACTCGATGGGAGAGAAGCATTACGTGTACAGTGCCAGAACCACGAAGGACGGACTCGCCGGCCTAAATGAGGCGAGGGGCGAAAGGGGCTGGGACAGCTTCGTCAACGAGGCAGTCGCCGGGCACTATGGCCTCGACCTAAGCGTCATCGCCCCACCGCCAAGCAAGTTCTTTGCCGAGAGGGAGGAAAAGCGGAAGGCGAGGGAGGCGGAGCTCAAGCCTAAGACCGAGAGGCCAAAGAAGCAACCGAAGCCCAAGGCCGAGAAGAAGGCCAAGGCTGAGGCAGCTGCCAGGGTCGAGGCGAAGAAGAAGGCTAAAGCTGCGAATAAACAGGCCGAAACCGGGGAGTGACGCCCCCGATCCGTTAGTGAAGCTAACGCTGACGAGACCGTTTACGCTGCCATGAAAAGGCGGTATAATCTATGGAAAGGAGGCGGAACATGAGGGGAGACTGGGAGACCAGAAAGGCGTCATGGTTCTGGTCGTCGCTGCCGGCGCTCCTGCTCGCGCTGTGGTGGCTGGCGGCGTTCCTGGCGGGATGCACCCCGGCCCCAGCGCCGCAGCAGCCGCTGGAGGTGACGGCGGGGGATCTGCGCGCGGCCTGGGAGGCGAACAAGCTGGCGGCCGAGTCCAGGTACGGCGGCAGGCTGCTGGACGTGACCGGGGTGGTGGGCGGCATAGGCCGGGACAACCTCGGCAAGGCTTACATGATCATAACGGACGGAGGGCCGTACGCCGTGTGGGGCGTCCAGTGCATGTTCGACCCGAGGAACGAGGCCCCCTTGACATCGCTCCACAAGGGGCAGGTCGTGAAGGTGCGGGGCGTCTGCGATGGTTGTTATGTCCATGGTGGCGGCGTGCTGCATGTCCTGCTGGGCGACTGCGTGCTCGCCGGTAAGTCTGAATGAAATGAAATTGAACCTTGCCCTGCTCCCCCGGCCGATTCGGTAAAACAGGACCGAAGTCCGCGAATTCGGCGAGGCGGGTCTTGTAGCGGGGGCAGGATTCGAACCTGCGACCTCCGGGTTATGAGTTTTAAGCCTAGTATGCTATGTTGTGTTTTTACACTCAAAACCGTGTTTTTCTATTAGCAGCCAATTTCCCAATTTGTGCGTAAAACACCTTTTTATACCGCCCTTTTTGTTTGGGTGAGTTAGCAAACGGTTAGCAAGAATATAATTATTTTAGCTTCATTCGACCGGCGGTTTACGAATTCGTCTAGGTCTTTGTTACCCCCTGTTTTTATATTATACAACATTCTGTTTTGAAGCTAAATTGACAATAAATTATCCAATTACTACCGCCGAATTACGCCAGAAGTTTCCGAATAGATTATCAAAAGGATTAGCATAAAGGAATCATCCTTACGCCCTGACGGGCGTTCCCAGTTTACTACGTTAGGCCAAAGGATAGAAAGGCAGCCTAACTTCGTTCTCTGGTATTATTACCCACTTTATAGCATTACATCATTAGTTGCCATCCGACCTTTTGAATTCATTTCCCTTCTATTCACCTAATAATGTTGCTGCCTATCAAAATAGTGATATAATTATATTATATTTTGCTTATGTGAAGTATTAAATTGAAAAGAAACGTTCTCACTGTATTTTTAGCTGCACCCAGTGACCTATCCAAGGAAAGGGAGTTAACGAGGGAAGCCGTCGACCGTTTGTGTAGGGTTTTAGGCAATAGGCTTGGGTGGCATATCGAACTTTTAGGCTGGGAGGATACTCTTCCCGGCTTTGGACGTCCTCAATCTCTTATTAATAGAGACGTTGACAATTCCGACCTCTTCATAGGATTACTTTGGCGAAGATGGGGACAACCAACTGGTGAAAAATATGATTCAGGATTCTATGAAGAATTTATTCGTGCGAGAGATAGATATAATAAAACAGGAAAACCTGAAATCTGGCTTTTCTTTAAATCTATCGATTCAGAAAGCCTAAATGACCCCGGAGAACAGTTAGCAAAAGTCTTGAAATTCAAGAAAGAGCAGATTGACCGCAAAGATCTATTCTTTAAAGAATTTTATGATGATTCATGGGAAAACCTTATCTATGATTGTCTTACAAAATATATTATTGATTTATCCCAACAACTTACTTCAACAGAAATCCTTGAAAGAGCGTCCCTTGTAGAGCGCTCAATAAAGGAAACATCCATTGAACATAAAGAAACACAAGAAACAACTAGTTATCCTAATGAGATAGTCAGTCTCTTTGATAAGATTTATAAAGACCTTTCAACTACTGTTCCTCCTAGCCTGGACTCATGGGAACGTACAAGATTATTACTCCAATCAACCGCATGGTTCTCTCAGTACTTTTCTTGGAAGCTTCTTGGTAATCATGAAATTAACAGGATATATAACCATAGGAAAGACTGTGAACTCTCTTTCGAAGAAAGGTTGCTCTTAGTTAGGTCATCAATAAGTGACAGAACCAACCTCCGCCCTGGCTGGTTCTGGCTTAATCATCTCAAAGAAGATAAAGTTGACGATTTCATTTGCTACCTTGCCGAAAAAGATTCTGATGATGACGTACGACGAAATTCTTACTCACTTCTCGCTAAAACTAATTTTGTTGCACCTCCCGAATTAATCGAAAAGGGACTATCCGAAACTGACGATGAAATTAAGCATTATGCTATTAACTTAATCAAAAACACACAGAATATTGAATATATTGATTTGCTTAAAAGATTCACAGACAATCCTGAATCGGAACTCAGAAGTCTAGCAATTAATGCAAAAATAGAATTGATTTACCAAAAAGACCCAGATGCTGCGTTTTCGGAGCTTATTTCTTCGGATTCTGACTTACCTCCACTCATTCTTAATACTCTCGAGGATTTATCTTTAAAAACTGATCACGCCTATCTATTCAAGGCCCTTGAAGAAGGAGCACCCTCAGTTCGAAGATTTGCCGCCAGCTATCTTAGAAAATCCAAACTAGTAAAACCAGACTTGGCCAATACTATGCTCAAAGATACCGACCCTTTGGTTAGAAAAGAGGGGGTGATGTCACTTATTGAACTTGGAGAACATTTAAATATGGACATCATTAAGAAACTCTTTCCAGAACCCAGTAAACCTCAAAGTGGCGGCTGGTTTCAGTCAAGCGTACGAGCTTCTGATTTCACTATAATTATTCTTAGAGGGGCTAAGCCTGAATCCCTTCTTAATACTCTTGACTTTTACAGTAACGATAGTGACGAAGCCTACCGTGTATTAGCTGAGGACCACTTTCAATTGATTAAACCAAGAATTCGTTCTGACCTTGATGACGAATTTGAAACCCTGAGATTGGAATCAGAATCAAAAATGTTGGGAAAATATGGGGATAAAGCACAATCTGCTTTAAGTGGTTACAGCCTAGAACTAATAAGTTTTGTAACATCTCTTTTCGTAAAAGCTGCTTTATCTGGCTTAACGAAAAATGGTATTAAAAATGATATAAAATATGCCAGAAAGTATTTGGGAAACACAAAATATAATATGGCCGATAATGAAGCGATTTCTATCATCTCTAGATTCGGTCACGTTTCCGATACTAAAAGACTTATACAATGTGCCCTTAACAATTATGGAACTACGAAGAAGTTAGCAATATATACAGCATTAGATTTGTCAAATGATAAAATAAAACTGATAAAAACATTGCTTAAAAATGAAGATAGAGAAATCGTTAAAATTGCATCACAGTATCTCTCAAGTTTAAAAATCCCATGCAAAGAAAACCTTGCTAAGAATTTACTTTTTTCCGAATTAGATGAAGTCCGCCTAATCGGTTTAGGGATTTTAATCCAAGAATCTAGTCAAGAATACCTCGAAGAAATCCTAGATGATTATATTTCAAAAAATAAGTATTATTATAACGTTGTTACATGGCTTGATAAATGCTTATATGCTGTTGGCCGTTATCACGATTTTTTCATGAACGAACTTATCAAAAAACTTGAAGCCTAATCTAAAATATTGAATACAAAATCGTTACTTCCTCAATATCACAGAATGGCTTTTTCTAGAGGGAAGGCCATTAACTTTTGAATGGCCAATAATTAGGAAACTAATAGATAGCAATATTGAATACATTACTGGCAAGATATCTATTGATGAAAGACAGATTGAGCCTATATAATTTGTGAATTTACCAAATTCAGTAGCAATCTGCTTATTTCCACCATCTATTGCGAATACATATCCACCGCTTCAATATTTATAATTCCCCGTTTAATTAAATGAATGTCTAAACAAAATGACGAATTGTGCAATAGGTGAATTGATCTCTTTGGTCCTTTTTTAATACAGAATAATAAATAACTGAATATAAACTTGAAATTGTTAAGAGTTATTACGAATTGTTAGGTAACATTAAAAGCAGTGAAGTTGACAACTCACATACGAGGTTGTACTATAGTCCTGCAAAAACTCATTGATATGGTAATACGATAGTTTCCCGGTCATTTAATTTTTATATAATGTCGAAGATTTTCACAAAGCTTTTTAGTGTACGCCTTTTCCTTATTAGAACCGGTAAATTGAGCCAGATGCACCTGTATTGATAAATGAAGGATAGGACTATATTGCCAGATAAAATCGAAATAGCCGATGGAGTCCTTATGGTTGATTAGTCTGATTTGAAACATCTCCGGAATCAGCAAATTTAATAGTTATCAGGTTGTCCAGCATGAAGAAATCCAGAGCAGGAGGAATAATGAAACCTTATCTAAAAGGATTATGTAACAATCAGAAACTTATATTATGCCTTCGGGTGTTTCTGGGCAGTATATTTATCATTGCAGGCGTTGCCAAGCTGACAGACCAAGTAAACTTTATCGGGATGGTTACCAACTATAGCATCCTTCCGAACGGACTGGCTGAATTTTACGGCCTAGTACTGCCTTGGGTAGAGCTTATCATCGGGATTTTCTTGATTACCGGCATATTCACCAGATTTGCCGGAGTAATCAGTACCATTACTATCACAAGCTTCATTGTAGCCAAAATATACACTTTTATATTTCATGGAGTAAGTAGCAGCGATGATTGCGGGTGTTTTGGAAGTACGGTACCACTTAATAATACGGGGGCTCTGGTTCTCAATTTTGTCATGCTTGTGAGCGCAATACCTCTGGCGCTTCGCCAATCCAAGATTCTAAGCATTGATTACCAGCTCTGGAATGAAAATTCGAGACGAATCAAAGCTAGGGGGCTTGCATATAGCAGCGTAGGCAGGCTGGCGATGGTGCTGCTTACCCTGATTATACTTGCACCCGCAATACCTGTAACGGTAAAAGCAGATACCGGTATAATAACTGAAGCCGCCATCCCCGCAGACGACTCAGTTAAAACACTGGATGGGGAAATAGACAGCGCTCTGGATAGTGGCAAATCCGTATTCCTGTTTATTTACGCCGAATGGTGTCATTTCTGCCAGGAGCAGAAGCCTATAATAGATGAGTTGGAACGGGAGTACGCCGGGGAGATCGCTTTCATAAGGATTAATGCCGAAGAGAATCCCCAGGCAGTGGACGAATTCAGCGTGACCGGATTCCCGGCCATGTTCTTGATTGTTGATCAGGATGAAAATGGGTACGTCTATCAAGAGTTCAGGGGATTTAACGAAAAATCGGTTTTTAGAGACAATTTATCCTATCTGATTGAAAGCAAAAATCAGCCACCAAACGTCAATATTTTGTATTATGAATGTCCTGTGCCTGAATCTGCAAAAAAATGTAAATGTGATCAAGGTGACACTGGTTGGCAACATGATCCCAATTATAGACCGTGGGCAGATGGCTGTACCGCACCATGGCAAAATCCTTCAGGACTCACCGGATGCAGTTTCACAGATGCCTGCAATTTTCACGATTGCTGTTGGGCGCCTTGTCAAAGTAATAAAACCAGTTGCGACTGGCAATTTTATAATAGAATGTTGGCAATATGTGATTCATGTACAACCACGTCGTGGCAACGTTCTTACTGCGACGTTTGGGCAGCAGTATATTATAGTGCAGTAGCCACAGCAGGTTCAGCGTGGTACATTGCTGGCCAGTTTCAAGCGTGTAGACCTTGTAGTTGCACATGCGAAAATGATACTGATTGTAATATTTGTGAATATTGTCAAGGTGGGAAGTGCTTACCTAAAAATTGCGAAGATGGTGATTATTGTACAAATGATTACTGTCAGAATGGCCAATGCTTACACTTACCCATAGCCGGCTGTGACCACCCGGATGACAATTACGACGTTTCTACTTCTGAACATTACCAGAGTTATTCCTTTGACCCATCGACAGACCCGAATATAGCTATTATGCGTTTGGGAGATGCCTATTCCACTCAGAATCTTCTGGCGGATTTAGGCGAACCGACAGTTTTCGTGGATATTGACTTCTCACCGGATATGGTGCATGAATACCCCACTTTAATAATTCCATCCGGCGGACTCTACGGATTGGATTCATCACCTACGTTTAAATCAAATCTAGAACAATATGTTGCCAGTGGCGGAACCCTGATTGTGTTTGCCCAGCAGCACGGTTATGAGTTCAACGCGCTGCCCGGCGGTGAGGTCGCCGGCTTCGGCTGGCTGGAAGACCAGAGCTGTCATCACGGCTCGGGCGGTATCAGTACCTACCATACCATCCTGTCCGGCCAGGACTCGGCGGTACTGGATGCAGCTGTGGACGGCTATTTCACCAGCTATTCCGACAATGCCACCATTCTGCTCAACCGCACGAAGAACGGTATGCCCGCGATGCTGATGTACGAGTATGGCGACGGCTGGGTGATTGCCACAACAGCCTATACCGACTGGGCTTACAGTCATGGCCAGGCAACCGAGGATGGAATTAGACTCGTGCGGGATATCATTGCCTGGGTCAATAGTTCTCAGGAAATGCCAGAGTTCGGCACCAGTGACACGGCAAATGTTCCCATAGATGTCATGAACGTGCACCTGCCCATACCCGAAGTTGATTACCCACAATACCAGCCGGGCGACCTGGTTACAATCCACGTAGATATCACCAATGATGGCGACCAAACCTCCGATAACGTTGTCTTCTCCCTGTTTGACCCCGATTATGAAGTGGAAGATATAAACGTCCCTGTTGCCATACCGCCGTACGAGACAATGGCTGTAGACTTCACCTACCAGACGTCCGAGTCCTCCAAACCGGGAGTATATCACATTCTTTACTCACTTTATGCCGGTGAAACGGTAATTGGAGGCGGTGTCGGCGGCGGCTTTGGCCTGGGCGTCGACCTGTCAGAACTATCAGCATACAGCGTCAATTATACGCTCTACGACCCCGACAGGAACCTTATTCAAGAAGATACGATTAATCTCACCGTACCGCCGGGGGAGATAGAAAGCGCCAACATTACGTATGAAAATCCATCGGCTCTGGGAATATGGAGTCTGGAATATGAAATACTGGACTATAATGACATGCTCCTGGAGCAGGGCGTAAAGAAGTTTGCCGTCAGCAAGTACGCAGAGAATCCCGATGGGTGGACCTATCACGGATCTGAAATATCCTTCGACATAACTACTCCCAGCGAGGAAGTCCCGCAAGGAAGTGAAGTCACTTTCTTAATCCACATCTATAACAATGGAGACATGGATAAGGATATCACGGTAACAAAGGATTGGAACCACAATATCATATCGACGGAAACTGTGTCAGTACCGGCCCATGACATGAAGACTTTGGCACACACTATGCAGGTAGATTGGACCGGTAGATTCTGGGCATGGTTCTACGATGGCGATATTAGTCTGGGCAACGCCTCAAAGGGAATCGAGACCTTCCGTCGTCATATAGACATAGAGGTTCAAACAAACGAACAAAGATATGCTAAAGGCGAAGAGGTTTCGATTCTCTTAAACCTCAGTAATCAACATAATGTTAGTTATGATACCACGGTTACAGTCAGAGGTTTTGATCCGGACAACGCGATGATTTTTGAAGATAATTTTACCACTACGCTTGGCAGCCATGCCTCTGACAGCAGAACCTTCTCATTCACTCTACCCCTCACTTCAGACTATGGAACGTATCTCGTAACTGTTGAAGCAAACATTGGAACAGAAAAGATAGGTTCGGCTTCAACCTATTTTGAGGTGCCTAAGGGCTACATCGTCAGGGTCGTATTCGACCATGCCAACCGGATATACAGGGCCCGGGACCTCATGACGATAGACCTGGAGGCTATCAACAGCAGTGCTATGCCCTGGAGCACGACTGTCGGTGTTTCCATACCTGTACTCGGCCTTGACGAGCAGGTAGACTTTAGCCTTGACCCAGACCAGACAGATATTAAAAGTCTTAATTTAGACATCCCGGCAGATATCCCCACAGGTCAGCACTCAATAACCGTTACTGTTCAAAGCGATGGTTCTCAGGAAGTGTATTACTTCTTCATACCGGAATCCGCTTTGACTTTAACTGTTAGCAGTACAAGCTATAATGCCGGTCAGGATATAGACATCGCTTTAGCCAATACCGGCGGCGTCGACACGACCTGCCAGTGTTCTGCCAAGCTCTTTGACTCACAGATGATGAAAATAAATGAAAATAACACACAAGAGAGCGTACTGGCTGGTGATAGTGAGACCCTGGATCTAACCATTCCGAACCAGGTCGTCAGCGGCGATTACTATCTAGAAGCCTCATGCAGAGACCTGAGCAATAACAGGCTGACAGAATTGACCAAGCCTATTGCGATAAACGGTCTGGAGGCAACTTTAACCTCCGTTACCGACAAGAAGGCTTACTTCAATGATGAAAACATATCCATCACCACCGAAATCGAAAATCTTGATGGCGCGATAGTGGATGGTGAGTTGAACCTGAAGGTAATCCAACCCCCGCTGGAAGTGGACTGGATTAGAAATCCGATAAATGGGCATTATTACAGACTAACGCCACCACTGCCCTGGTTACAGGCAGAGGCCCTGGCAGTTGAGTGGGGAGGGCATCTAATAACGATCAATCAAAGGGGCGAGGAGCTATGGCTACGAGAGCAATTCGGCGCACAGGAACATTTCTGGACAGGTTTTAATGACCTAGCTGTGGAAGGAGAATGGCGATGGATTAATGGCGAACCAGTCTCGTATACCAACTGGGCTCCTGGCGAGCCGAATAACTATAACAATGAAGACGCCGCCATCATGAACTGGGGTCCGGAACCCACATTACTCGGAGACAGCTGGAACGATATACAAACAAGCAGTCATGTTCGGGGTATCGTGGAAGCCACGGTTGATTATGTCCCTCTTGCAGGGACACAGGCAGAAACGGGCAGCTATCATCCCGGCACTACGGTTACCTCACAGAATTATCCGGTACCGACCGATTTGACCGGTGAATCTCGGGATATTCCGTACTACAACCTACTAGACCAGGCTGGTAATGCCCAGGTTATGGATATACCAGTTTTATACTGGAATATTGACGCCACCTCTGGAAATACAGGCAGCACCCGCCACGAAAACACAGACCGGACCAATGCCCATCCGTATAGCGTCAATGCCTCGGCGGGGATCGGCTCTATCTCCGGGTATGTCTATAAAGATGATGGCACGACACCTATCGAGGGAGCTACCGTCAGGGCGTTTGACCATACATTAGCTCTGCCAACACTTACGCAACCGACAGGCGAGGCTAATACCAGTGCCACAGGCTATTACAGCATAACAATGCCGACTGCCGGAGATTATAAGGTACTTGCTGCCGCCGATGGCCATGAACATCTCTTTTATCCAGATTATAATTCCGTGCAAATGGGAGACATAGTGACGGTTGTCGATGGTCAGGATACCGACAATATTAGCTTCTCACTGTCTCCCGGCGGTACTATTTCCGGGAAAATTACCGATCAGGAAAGTGGTTTGCCTATTGCCAATGTGAGTGTAGCCGCCGGCGTTCCTAATGTAATGGGATACTACTCCGTGGCTTTAACCGATGCCAACGGTGATTACATGCTGGAAGGCCTCCCCTACGGTGACTACATAGTAGCCTCTCCGATATGGGTGAAGCCAGGCAGCGGCGATGACAGCTATGTTGTGGAAGTCTGGGAAGAAAAAAGTGCCGGCGGTCCGGCTGACTTAGTCACTGTCGCCGAGGGTGTTAATCCCACGGACATTGACTTCACGCTGGAAATGGGCGGCACCATATCAGGACATATCGAAGACGATGATAGTAACCCGATTGTAAGAAGTATTCTAACTATATGGGACTATGATTCTTTATGGAGTAGCTGGCTTATACGCGGTATCGCTATTACCGATGAGAACGGTGACTACGAGTCCACAGGACTTCCCGCCGGGCTTTACGGAGTTCGTTCCCAAGCCGACGGCTATGCCTGGGAATGGTATAACGATGTTTATCACCAGACCCAATCTACGCCTGTCGAAGTCATCGTGTCCGTTAATACGCACAGTATTGACTTTGTACTTGAACCGGGAGGCTCAATATCGGGTACGATAAGGAATGCCGACGGCTCGGATACCTTGGCCAATGTCAGTGTGGAGTGCCGGCGTACCACCGATGGCTCTAACGACTGGCATGGTGTCACTTCCGACAGCAGCGGCAACTACGTCATACTCGGCTTACCTTATGGAGACTACGAAGTTCGTTCTCCAGGCGGCGGCCGGTGGGGAGCCGGCGACGATAATTACATCATCGAATACTATAATAACAAGGCAAGTGCAGCCGAAGCCGACCTTATTACGGTTGATAACATTACGAATCCCGCCGGCATCGACTTTAACCTTGAGATAGGCGGCTCGATATCCGGATATATCTATGAGTCGGATAATATTACACCCATTGTCAACCTTCATGTTAATACGCAGGATGTGGTGACCAATCAATGGATGGCTGGCGCAAATACCGATGCTTCCGGTCATTACGTTCTGGCCGGTCTGCCTGAAGGCAACTACTATGTAAGGGCCTGTGCCTCCTGCTCCGGCAGGAGTTACATTGATGAGTATTATGATAATGTCTATATTCCGAATGAGGCAACGGCTATATCTGTCAATGTGCCAGATGATACCCCGAATATTAATTTCAGCCTAGAGTCCGGCGGTACCATATCGGGATATGTAAGGGACGAAGGTGATAATCCGATTGCTGGAGCCATGGTAATAACGACCGAATACGATTCTCTTCTAGGTTACCGGATACACCGGAGCCATAACTGGACCGATGCAGATGGCTATTATAAAACCAACGCTATCCCGGACGGATTTTATGCAGTACAGGCATCCGCTGA
>SMTZ1_10005427_pt1 | contig 12817 bp, 10 predicted proteins | sample DeeMarSWOR136_30_FD_25667 | JGI IMG/M metagenome (IMG submission 25667) | reverse complement strand
CTCCTCGTCTAATATTCCTTTACCTCGCCATTCTATAAGGATCATGAGATCCAAAGGAGCCTGTTTTTGTCTTCTTACCTAGCCTAGCTTCCGCAGTCGCAAGAGAATGATACAATTGGACTCCAAAGTGACTATCGCTATTCCGGTGTCATCTCTGGTTACATTTCAGTTACATGCTCAAGCCTTGACCAGTACAGGAGCGCGGGAGGGAGAGAGGATACCTAATCCGTCATCCGAACTTTAATAGAGGACGAACGTTTGCCTGCACTAAATAGACTTCCTCGCCTGACCCTTGATCTGATAATTCTTGCCTGATCGATTCAAGCCTGCCGTTAGTTATAAGCTTAAAAAACGCCTATGACTTTCTTGGCCTCCATAATGCATTTCAACGCAGTATCAAAATCAATTTGGGTTATCTCTGGAGGTAGTTCTTCTTCTAATTCTAAGAACTCGACCCAAACGGGACAAGCGAGTAACGAGACGCCCATTGCTCGTGCTGTTTTGATTAACTCCTTTGTGTTAACAACGGGGTAGCGGGCAGTAGGCCAGTCATGAGTTTGTAGGTCTAATTTTTTAGCATTATAAGCTACCCTTACTCTTGTTGTTCGTTCGCGAAGGAAAGGGGACCAATCGAAAATAGCCTTACCTGCAATTGTCATCAAGGCCTCTTGGGTAAATAGGATACCAACGTCTGCTCCATTCTTTTTGGCTTTTATTGCCATTATCAGATTAGTAATAACAGAATTCTCCAAAGCATCTCTGCAGATCAAAAGCAAGTCCATAGCTCCTCCTTTACTCGTTTCCTGGCATCCTAGATTTCCAGAAGTTTGGCTTCCTTCTCTCCTTATTGGCTTCCATGGCCTCTCTATGTTCTTCGCTACCGACGAACTCTGGAGCCATCCGGTTTGCAAAGCGTCGGGAGGAGCCATCAAGGTAATCAATGTCACTGTCAAAGCAGGCTTTGAGTACTTGAATACAAGTGGGAGACTTCTCCAAGATTTCTTCACACCACCTATCCACTTCCTCATCTAATTCTTCCAAAGGCACAACGGTATTAACCAGGCCCATCGCCAAAGCCTCCTGCACAGTATATTGCCTGCATAACATCCACATTTCCCTCGCTCGCTTCATCCCCACCACTCGGATTAGATTACTTGCAATCCAGCCATCAGCTGGGCTTCCCATCCGGGGTCCGACCTGACCGAAGATTGCGTTATCAGCAGCTATAGTAAAATCACTATTATATGCGATATGATTACCGCCACCAATAGCGTAGCCCTTCACCGCTGCAATCACTGGTTTCCGCGATCTCCTGATATACTCATCTATTCCTGGATACTTTACCCCCTCAAACACCTCTTTTATGGCCTCCACCGATGTCATCACTGCTGAATCAGCTCCAGTGCAAAATGCTTTATCTCCAGCACCAGTGATCACTATTACACCAATGGTGGAATCATGGTTGGCATCTCTTATAGCGATACATACCTCCTCACATGTCTTGGGTGTAAAGGCGTTAAGTTTCTCCGGTTTATTAAAGGTTATCTTGCTGACACCACCGCCTGTGACAAGATATTTCTTTTCGTAGATGATATCGGTGAAATCAAATTCAGCAACGCTTTTCCACTCCGTCCAATTCATTTTAAGCACCTCCTGTCCTTGTTCCTTAATGGCAGCAAATAGTTATCGTAGCAAAAATTTTCACATAATATGCCTTGGCCTAATGATCAGCTTCTGGCTATGGCAGGTACTATCCATTACTGCTGTAATGTTAACGTGTTGTAACTGTTATTTTACCGCGTATTCTCTTGAGTAACCACAGCTACCAATAATGATCGAGGCATCATGAATGACGAAAATATGTTTTCTCTTCAGCTGGATACTCCCCCAAAACCAGACAACTACCTCTTTAATTATTAAGATTTCTTGTACCGGCGGTCCAAAAGCCGCTTCACCTTTCCTTCACCTCCTAAACCAGTAAGTTCTGATAGGCTCCCCTCTTCAACGAGATCAACGGCAACCTTCACACCAAGATCATTCTGCAGTCTCTTCTCAAGATACTCACGAAGACCTTTCAAATCCACAGCATCCCGTCGTGTCTCCACGCGTACTGCCATTTCATCGCGGAACACTCCCTCATGCTCAAGGCGGTCTGTGACACAGATCCATTCGCCGGTTGTGCGAGAATCGCTCTTGATAGCCGAGAGGCAAGCCATCGGATATACATTGACACCACGAAGCTTTACCATATCGTCACTGCGGCCCAAGAAATGGTCCATTCGCCTAAAACTACTTCCGCATCCGCAGGTGCTCTCTGAAGTGATTCGGCCAAGGTCCCGCAAATTGAAGCGTATGATGGGCGGGATCCTCCGGAAAAATACTGTTACAACGAGATTCCCGGTCTCACCCGTCTTAACTGGCTCTCCGGTTTCGACGTCGAGAACTTCCAAGTAGACGGAATCCTCCATTATATGGAGACCATCTTTCTCTCTGCACTCAAAAGCTCCTGTGCCTATCTCATGTGTCCCGTAATTATCAAAAACGGGACATCCCCACGATTCTTCGAGTTGCCGCCGCAATGTGCCCTCCGTATCGGGACCAAGAAATGTCGTCAGGAATTTCGTATTTAGATCGCGAATGTCCTGTTTCATCTCTTCCTGGCAGACCGTGGCAAGGTGTGTCAGGTATTCGGGAAAGCTCACCCATATATTCGTATTACATTCGAAAGCTATCTCGAGTTGTCTGCGACTCCTCGTCACGTTCCCAGTGCCGGTGGTCAGCGGGACTATTCCCAAATAATCGTGACAAATCTTGTAATAGGCCCAGCCCATGGTGGCCAAGGAGCATGTAATCGGGATCTGCATAATGTCACCGGGTCTTCCCCCCTGAATATATACGCTACGTGCAGCGGTAAGCGCACCCATCTCCCACTCAATAGGGCCAAACAGCGTATACCGTGGCTTCCCGGTAGTCCCGCCGCTGGTCTGGATTTTAAGTGGCTTCGTTTGCAGGTCAGGCATTCTCAAACCCTGGATGTCGCCAAACGGTGGGAATTGCTGTTGGTTGTCCTTGATGTCGTCGGAGGTGAAGCACGGAAGCTTCGTGATGTCCTCTAGCCCACTGATGTCCGAAGGCTTGAGGCCAGCCGCTTTCCATCTTCGATTGTAAAAAGGGTTACGCCAACCGTCCTCCATGAGTTTCACAAATCGATCATTTTGAAGGTCGCGTATCCGCCCAATCGGCCATTGGTAAACTGTTTGAGCGAATACATCGGGTACCGGATAGTCACGAAAGAATGCTTCCCAGTCAACAGCAGTATGGTAAATTGGCAGTTTGGTTTTAGGGAGATTCTCAGTCACGGCAATTTCTCCTTTTTTATAAAAATGAAGCAATTTCTTAGTGTTGATACGGGGAATCGACAGTCAGCGCAATCCTTTAATACGGAGACCAACCTAACATCTCCCGTGAAAAGCAAGGCAGGAGTTCGGACTTGTCATAGAGTTCCACTGGAATCCGAATAAGTGCGATTTGACGGCTGTTAAGGACGATGGCTTGGTCAGCAAGGTCCTGTCGGACCAACATTCATCAGACAGTCAAAACAGACTGGTCATGCCTGCTATGATACCAAGAATACACTTATACATTGTCCAATGTGGCGATCGGACTCTTCGAGCACTCGTCTTGTGTTAGGGTTAACACTCGTGATGCGCTATCAGAACAGCATAACTTCTAAAAATCTATGTCGGTGTTCCGTCCGCAATATTCATATCAAAGATCATGGCAGCAATATGGTCGAAAACGCCCACCATGGTCTACCACTATTGCTACGCGGTCCAACAAACCAATCGTTGAATTGTTTCATGAAACCTAATTGCCTATTCAAATTTGGGATGCCAACCTTTATATTCTTAAGATTGACCCCATGTTAACTTTGTAACTAGCACTAGCTGCAAATCATTATCTTCTCTGAATAGGTTATCTCATCAAAGAAGGGAGAAAGAGGGAAATCTGCGGGAAAGCAATCAATATTGCTATACCCAAGCACATCACGATGATAAATGGTGTGAGACCACGAAAAATTTCTCCTAAAGGAACTTTGGTCACCCCGTTAACAACATAGGCGTTCAATCCTATCGGTGGAGTGAGCACACCCATTTCCAACAGGATAATTATTATCACACCAAACCATACGGGGTCAAAGCCGAGATCTATGACAATAGGGAAAATAAACGGTAAAGTCAGAAAAACGATGGATAAGGCTTCCATGAAAGCGCCAAGGGGAATATACATGAAAACAATGAATATCAAAATTACATAGCGCGAGACAGGAAGGGAGCCCACCCAACCGGCAAGAGCTATTCCGAAGCCACATGCCGATAGAAAGACGTTAAAAATCATTGCCCCAATTATGACAACCATGACGAAACAGGTAGTTCGTACTGAGTTTATTAGTGTATCATACAAGACGGGTTTTGTTAGCCGACGCCGGATTACGACAATCAAAAAAGCCCCTGAGGCGCCTATTGCCCCTGCTTCGGATGGTGTGAATATACCAAAGTATAAACCACCTATGATAAGCGAGAAAAGCACGAGCATCCCTATGACACGAGATAAGGAAACGATCCGCTCCTTCCAAGAGAAACGTTCACCGGGGGGGCCCAATTGAGGATTCAACTTGCACTTTATGAATACCAGCGTAAGATACATGAAAGAGAGCATCAAGCCAGGAAGAATTCCAGCTATGAATAACTCCCCGATAGAAGTCTGAGTAATAACTCCATAAACTATGAACATTGTACTAGGAGGAATAAGAATGCCAAGGGTCCCCCCAGTGGCAATAACAGCAGTTGATAATCGGCGGCTATAGTGAAACCTCTCCATCTCAGGAAAAGCTAAAGACCCCATCGTTGCTGCGGAAGCTATCGACGAACCAGTGCATGCAGCAAAGCCGGTGCATCCTAACATTGTGGCTAGGGCTAAGCCACCAGGAAACCTGCCTAGCCACCTATAGGCGGTAGTATAAAGATCCCTACCAATTCCTGAATTGAAGGCAAACTCACCCATCAGAACAAAGAGGGGGAAGACACTAAGAGAATAGCTGGCCGCCAAGGAATAAGGAATCGAACCAAGAAGCGCGAGCCCCGGCCCGAGACCCTTCAATACAATAACACCCACAAAGCCAACTATTATGAAGGCAAAGCCTAGAGGGATGTTGAGAGCAGCAAGGAACAAGAAAGCGAGCATACCAATCAAGCCAATGGTAATCGGTGACAAGTCAATCTTCCTTTCTCATCTGGATTAGATATTGCAGCATTTCAACAAGTAACACTAAGCACAAAGTCAATGCCCCCACTGGAACGAATAGCTGGAAGGGGAAGTGAGGCCACCCAAGATTGATAATCTCTCTATGTTGCTGCCACTGACTGATTGCAGTCACAATGCCTCGCCAGGACATCAGACCAAAAATAGATATCAACACTATGCTATTCAACAACCCAACTCTCAACTTCAGTCTGTCGGGAAAACGAGAATAAGCGAGGCTAACCGATACATGTCCTTTCAGATGTTGGGTATGAGCAATTCCAAAGAAAACTATCCCTGCCAAGAGAATTTCGGTTATCTCGAAGGTACCTGATATAGGCTTATCAAAAAAGTATCTACCTATGACATCGACAGTACCGAGCACCATCATGATAAACAACATAGCCATACTTACATACATGAATAAGCTGCTTGTATTCCTAACAAATCTCTCTAAGACGTGTAATCTCTTACCAGACAAAATGACCTTCTCCTTTTTTCAATGCAATTCGTTCATGCATGGCATTTGGTGGTAACTGGATGAGTTAGTTAGACTATTACAACATTGCTTTAGCCGCTATGAAGAAAAAGCACTCACTGATCAAAACGTTTAGTTAACTCATTGGGGAAAATAGCGAATCTATGTTTCTGTAGAAGCACTTTTTTCCCAAACTTAGATTACCTCTTAAATCTTTGTTCACGAATTTGGCGTCAGTCAAAAAGCAAGGCAGATCCTCGGCACGAAGAGCTATCACCCCCAAGTGGAAGCCTATTCCATGGCCATCCAGCGACGTCGAAACGCCCGTGGCTTTTCAAAATAATCTCTCTATTATGGTCCTGACAGAGCATCTCATAAGGCTGGATTTCAGCCCTGAAATCTCCAGGTTTTTAGAAAGAAAGGAAGCAGACGATTCAGATAAGTCATGAAACCTCTATCAGCGCGTGCTGATAGGAAAAGAGGAAGCCATTCATGCCCTCATCGGCGGCATACCCATGAAAAGCAAAAGAAATGCTTCGGTTCTACTGATGAGCCACTCGGCCTCATCAAATATCCTGCCACGAGCGACCGCCAACCCGCCATTGCGGATGGGAAAACATAGATCGGTCACTGAGAGATCTATACTTTCATCGCCAAGAACTTAGAAATCGCCCTGTCCATCATTTTAGGAATCAAAAATATCACTCTTATCCTGAAACAACTTACACACTAAACAGTGATCCGGTATCTGAGTAAAAAGGTAGCCTCCCTTGATCTGCCTTACCCCTATTACGAACACCACAGATAGTATTGGCCAGGAACTCGCTCCTCGTGAACCAATCGCAGGCAATCTAGCGCATATATCCGTCATCTGTATCACAGATGGGAGCGTGGATTAAGTGAAGATATCAATTGCCTAATTCATTAACATTTACCTAAGGGAGCAAATCTTGTTCATACTTACCAAGGAAAACGTTAAGACCAAGGTGAATTTGCTTGGCAGACCAAGAGAATGGCTTGATCATAAAAGATCTAACAAAACAGCTTTGCCCGTAACCTTCAAAAGAATCGCATGGAGTTAACAATCGGCCTTGGAAGCCGCGTCCGCGATTTTTCATCACTAACGTGGCGCATATCCAACAAAGGGTTCCTTTATCCCGAGGTCTGCAAGAATTTCATAGAGGTCATGAATAGCCTGCTTACCTGGAAGCCCTTTCTTATCCATGTCAGCTATCCAGTCATTCCACAATGGGGCAAGGAGTCTATCCATTTTCTCTCTTTCCCCAGGGGCAAAATTGATTATCTCCTTGCCGGGTTCCTTCAGAAAGAGTTCTTTAGCTTTATCGTGGGCCAAATCATAGCCAGCAGCGCACTTCAGGGCACAATCCTCCCAGTTATTCTCTACGTATTGCTTAGCCTCCTGCGGAAGATCATTCCACACATCTTTGTTCATTGCCGTTACAAAACCACTGGTAAAGGTGCGCCACTCATTAACGTATTTGATAATCTCGCGGGTTTTAAAGATAAGTATAGCCTCAAGAGGGGAAAATTCAACGTCTGTTACGCCCTTCAGCAGGTTGCTATACATTTCAGCCGTCGTCGTTTGGACCGGCACAGCCCCAAACGCTTTAACCATTTTTCCTGGTATAGAACCCGAGGCCCTCACCTTTAAGCCCTTAAAATCCTCTATTTTGGTAATTCTATCGTCCCTGCATTGGAATATATAAGGAGCGATCGCGTAGAGCCCTAGTACCTTAATTTTGTCAAATTCCTTATCAAAGTAGCCCTTCTTGTACATCTTTATCGCTGCAGCTGTGAGTACCTCTGCACTAGGAAACTGAATAGGCAGTTCAAATATCGAGAACATAGGAAAGATACCCGGGGTATATTGAGGAACCACCGTAGCTGTATCCGCAAGGCGGTCAACTGTCATTGAATATAATTCCCTGGGTCCTCCCAAAGAACTAGACCAATGGAATTCCGTCTTTACTGCGCCTCCACTGGCATCTTCTATCCCCTTAAACAATTGCCTAAGTCCTGGAGTTTGTGCAGCAACCTCTGGCAAAAAGGTCGCATGGCTTAAGACTCTTTGTTTTTGAGCTTCTGCTGCGCACTCTGATGAAAAAGGTGCGGCCAGTATAACGAAAGCCAAACCCGCACTCATCAAAATTGTTAATAACCCTTTTCTTTTCATTTGGACACCTCCTGTTTCGGTTTTTGGTCACACCCGAATTATACCTCGGGCATTGAGACGCCTAATTTATTATCACATATTAAATGGAAAATTTCTAGCAGCTTTGGGAATCACCAACCAGGTAGCGCTTAACAGAGCAATAATGTTGGAGCTTGCCAATCGAGTTAAATGAATAGCTCATATTTACCACCCGGTCAACGCTATCATTACAATTCAGAGGTCAATTTGATTCCTAATATCTTTCCAGCTTCGACCGCGTCTGTAGCTACAGTTGTGCCCTGCATATTGACAAGTTCAACGGTTATTTTCACAACGTCAGCATGCTTCTCGATACCAAGTCGAGCCGGTGAAGGCCCCTTCATAAACTCTTGCTCACCCATAAAGATTATTGAGCTGAAAATAAACAAAAAAATATCATGAAATGGGCAAATACTTCATACTATTCTACTCAATCATTAGGTAATTCCCAATGTCAAGGCAAAAACAACAGGCAGGACCTTCCCTAAAAATGAAGATCAAATACACGAAGAAGCCCAGGAGCAGAGGGACTAAGCGCGGCTGTGAAGTGAAAAATAGGATGACTTTTCCAAAAGATGGTGTGGACCTCATACGATAGGGTTATGTTGAACAACATATGAACATGATCTGGTATAAGATCTCCCTTGATCACTCTGGTGTGCTTTTGTAACCATAGCTCCCCAAAAGCCCTCTCCGGGATATTTTCGGATGTGTCGGTAGAACACTTCTTCCTGGTCTTTGAGCCTCCAAATGAGATGGTACTTGCAATCCCATATTCTATGGTTTAATCTTTCAAACTTAAACATTGGTACTCTCCTTTGCTCTGCGCTTTGAGCGGCTAATACAGAGGGTGTTTGCCTATGTTCCGGGGAATGCTAAACTCTGGAAGTGCCCCGGAAAAGCTAAATGTTGAGTGGTGACTATTAAATTTGGGACGAAAGGAGAAAGCTCATGGCACAATCAGGAGTCTGGAACTTGGATGAGGTCCTTCGGGACAACCCCTTAAAGGAAGAACGTGTTAAATGGACTTATCTGGTGGCAGGACAACATTGTACTATCAATGTGGTTCAATCACCATCGGGGAATATGCCTCATGTCCACAAAGAACATGACGAAACAGTATACATCATCAAAGGAAATGGCACATTTAGGTTGGGGGACAAGATTGTTCCCATCAAGCCAGGGAGTGTGCTCTTCATCCCTGCGGGAACAATACATACGCCCATGACTGACGGCTATCAGGCTGCTCTCTCGATATACTCTCCAGAGTTTGATCCGGAGAACCCTGACCGAGAGTTTGTTCAGGAGTAAATGTCAGATGTCGAGACATCACTAACCTGAAATTTTTCATCTCTCTTTAGCAGCTAAATCGATATTCGAAATCACCCTTGCCAAAATCGAGTTTTCCCGGACTGCATTTGAGGCTGATAGATTCAAAAACATGCTTTTGTAATCGCAGTGAAATCTCAAAATACGTGCTTCATCCCAAATCCGGAAGTTGATCTTTACTCCGTTGCTGAAAAGCTATATGCATCAAAGCCATGAGCACGCAAAAGCAATTTAAAAGCATGCACCCAATGGGTGAAACGAAAACGAGCGGATCGGAGTCTTTGGCGGTAGAGACATTTGCGGGCCGAGTCCATGTTGAATGGAATCCTCAAGCTGAAGTAACGCCTATGGGTCAGCTGCCATTTTTTTCGACCTTTTGAAGACAGGGGAGTTGTTCGACTCCTGGGTTAAGGACTGCCCGATCCGCTATACCAGTCTCAATGCGCCCAGTAAGCGTGATATTCTGGGTACAGTGTCGCTCTCGGTTCTTACAGCAGGCCATAAGCGCTATGCCCGCATCGCCACGATTCGCAGCGATATGGGCAAACTCCCGGCTTCTCAGGATGAAAAAAGCTATGAGCGAGAATTTGGTGCGACGGGCCTTTGCCAAGGAATCCCCTGAAAAATGTGCTCGATGGCAAAGGACTTGATTCATCATCTTATTCTCAGCATGCGATGATATTTTTCTGATGCTGGCAGTATCCTTTTTTCGCAAACTAAAACAGTAAACGGGAGGATCAAGTAGATGATTGATTTATCGGGAAAAATAGCCATAGTTCCTGGAAGCAGCGGTGCTATCGGGAGTGCAATAGCAGAAGTTCTGATTGAATGCGGCGCTGACGTAGCTCTTTGCTACTACTCAAACAGAGAGAAAGCACAACAGATTGTGGTGAAGGCCCGCCAGCTTGGGCACCGGGCTCGCGCAGACCGGGTCAACGCGACTAATTTCGATGACGTCAAACGGTGGGTAGACCAAGTACTGAAAGAATATGGGCAGATCGATATCCTTGCCGATTGCGTCGGCTTAGGGGGAGCAGTAGAGATGGAGCTCTTTAAAGACCAGTCACCAAAAAAATGGGCAAACATACTCGATCTAGAACTTATGCATTGTATTTATTTTGCCCACGCGGTTATCAATCACATGATTTCCAGAGGATACGGCCGGATTATTAGCCTCGGATCAGATGGGGCAAAAGTCGGCGAGTCAGGATTGGCCATCGCTGCGGCAGCCCTTGGAGGTGTCAATGCGTTCTTTAAGTCTCTGGCCCGGGAAGTTGGCCGCTATGGTATAACGGTGAACGTTATTTGCCCAGGACCGGTAGATACACCCTCGGTAGAAGAGTTTAAGCACTCCGAGTTCGGGCATAAAATCATAGCAGGGATGATACGAAATATCCCAATGAAGCGGATAGCCCAACCCCGTGAAATCGCTAATGCCGTCGCCTTTCTTGCATCAGATGCCAGTAGTTTTATCACTGGCCAGACGCTCAGCGTTAGCGGCGGGCTTACCATGTGCTAATATGGTCTAGTGAATAAGTCTTCCCTTTCCTCCCACTTAGAAGGATCTCTATTATAGAAGATTTTCCTTTTTTACGTCACACTATTTTGTGTAAAACCTCTTATTCTATTTCGTGGTCAGTTCCATTCCTAAATACGATCTGGCTTCCTTAGGATCAGTAATTACTCTGCGACCAACCATGGTAGCGAAATCGTAGGCCAATTTTATGAGGTCGGAGTTCTTTTTGATGACCTCATTTTTATGGGGGTACATCCAATAAGCGTCTTCGACGCCGGCTCTGATAATTTCGCAGCCCCCAATAATTCCCATAACCATCAATGGCAGCCAGTTGCGGCCTCCCGGATATACGCCGACAACACTGTTGGGAATACTGCGATGCAATTCCATCGTGGAAATGAGATTGATATATGACCATGGATCAATGCCAACCGCAAGAGAATCGTGTTTACCAGCCTGGACATTCAAAATGCGAGGGGTTTGTGTGTCCGCCCCAGTGTCAAAGCAAGCCATCTTGATGCCTAAGTGGGAATAAGTGTCATAGCACTGATAAATAGTCTTGACACCGTTTTCACACATGAATTTTGCTCCCGCCGCCGTAACTTCCTTATTTGTCCAGGAACTACCAGTTTCACCGCCAGGTGCACACCAGTTTATAGGTATCATAAGGTTCGCCTGAATGTACTTGTTTCCTCCCCCCAACTCCAGCAATGCCGCTGTTTTGCTAATGTAGTCAACTGGCCGACCATTGGTTTCCCAATGGTCCCAACCCATAGTGATAGTAACGACATCTCCGCACCTGTCGAAAATACCGTCCACTATGGTTTTCAACAAATTATTATCCATAGATCCATCACCAGTTTTAGGATCTCTGGGATGGATGTGAACAAGGGCTGCCCCAGCTTCAACTGACTCAGATATTTCGTTGATCTGATCGTCTATGCTAATAGGAATAGCGGGGTACCTCTCTCCGCCCTTTTGAAATCCAGGACAAGCACATTCAATGATAAGCGGCTTGTCCATTGTCTTAATAAGGGGTTCGGCATCTACCGGAAAAAAAGAAGTTACAAAATCCTTTGAAAACTCTGCCATGTCAATTCTCCTCTCTTTAATCTTCTTTTCACCATTACCCAAAATATAGGCGGGATTTTCCTTGGCTGTCAAGAGCAAAGTAGACAGGGAAATGAGTCACATTAAATGTTACTGAGTGAACTGAGGGTCGAACTTAACTATTTACTGAAATGTGCCGTCCCATATACATTTCAGTTTCTCAAAACGCTGTCTCAAAGAGTGGTCTTTTGCTAGCTTCTCTGCTAGGCGTGCTCTGTTTCGGCTGAATGCCGAGGCAGAACAGAGCGGGAGTTTTCTTCCTGCAAGAATCACGACGAATTTACGCCCTGCGGTCTAGCCTATTCCAAACAAGCGTCTTAGGTTTCCCCCGTAGATTTTGTCCCGCAAATTCTCATCCGTGATCGCCGCACGGACAGAACCTATTGGGTCCGTATCGGCCATATCATAAGGGTAATCCGTCCCCATAAATACGTGGGTTTCGCCCATGGTCTCCAGCACGAGACGCAGACTGTCTGGTCTATATGTAATGGTATCCACGTAGAAGTTCTTCATGTAATAGGAAAAAGGATGTTCGCACGTCTCTTGGGCCTCAGGCCGCACTGAGCCGCCGTGTTCTAATCGACCCAGCAAAAAAGGCAGAACCCCCCCTGCATGGGACAGGCAGATCTTCAACCTGGGGTATCGATCCAGGACACCCGCGAATACCAGTTGAGCCGCAAATACCGTGGATTCGAGAGGCATGCCAAGAAAATTAATTAAGTAGTAGCGGCCAATGCGCTCCGCCCCGGCAGGATTGTGCGGATGGACCACAAGTGGCACATCCAGTTCCTCGACCCGCTCGAGAAACGGGCGAAATTGTTGCTCGTCAAAACCGCGTCCATTAACATTTGAGGCAATCGCCACCCCGCTC
>SMTZ1_10006626_pt1 | contig 12818 bp, 9 predicted proteins | sample DeeMarSWOR136_30_FD_25667 | JGI IMG/M metagenome (IMG submission 25667) | reverse complement strand
ATGGTCGATTCAGGATGGGCGGCATCGTTCCCCATATATCCCAGCATACCCAAATATTCAGATCTTCGTTTACTTAGAGAAGCCGCGAAGGATGCGATAGAGAACAAAAGAGGAGCATGGGCCAATCAGCTATCCCTAACTGGTTATGAGTATAGAATGTGTAAACGACTGTATTCGACCACAAAAAAGATGGTAGTGGATGGGGATCCAATGTATGGTTCAAGAAGGTACGATTGGATAAGCAGATACTGTGTTGATATGATGGACCGAAGAATCTATTACCCTCAAGACTACTATATGGTTGAACCTTTTAACAGGATCTTTATCTGGCCTAAGGATGTGGTTGAAGCAGTAGCTAAAATGAACCTAATTCCGGCATATTGACGAAAAAAGCGTAGCACGCGTGTTGCATTTATTGAAATTTAACTTCTCTTCGATTAAAATAGACCGTGATAGTTGATTTGCGGAAAATTGCTTCGCTATTTCTTAGGTTTGCTAGGGACATTGAAAGCTGTCTTCTATTGCTGTAAGCCATAGTATTTCAAAATAATCTTCTGCTATAGCAATTAGACTAGGATTGCTTGACCAGAGAGCAGGAGAGTCTGGCAGATCCGTATTCGGCTTTACTATTAAAAAAACCTCTTTTTCATCGTATATTCCCAAAACTGTCGCAGGGCAATGGCAGATAAATTTTATTTGGCTAAAAGGCTTTTCTCTGCAGAACTGGAACAACTGTTTCGCCGTTTTGCTTTTCAGAGGGTTTTCTATGATGAACCGAATTTTTACTTTTTTTGCCCAAGCGCCTGCTATGCTTTCAGCAAACGTACTGACTATTCCACGCGAGAACCTCTTCCAGGAGAGAAGAAGGTCTATGCTTATTTGAGCCTGTGCAATGGCAGTGTTTATTCTCTCAATTGTCCTTCGTTTGGGAATCAAAACAAATTGCGGGACTTCTAGCTGATTTGTATTAATTCGCCTCTCTGTTTTGGCTGTATCAAGCAACATCCGAGTTTCTGCTCTTACTTTTTCATACTTCTGTCTTTTTGTTTCTAACAAAAGCGAGAGGGTTTCATTCATTGGAGTTGCTCTGTACTCGAGTGGCGTTTCGATTATTTTTTCAACTATGCCTAGCTGTTGGAGTTTTGAGAGAGTTTTATATACGTCTGGTCGAGCAAAGTAAGTCCAAGGTCGATTAAAGTCAGTAGTTCTGAAACCTGTGGTTGCAAGAAGCCTTCCTTGTGTAAAGAATTAGGCAATTTGTTTGTTTAAGTCTTTTGCATTTGATTATAGCGGCGCTACAGACTAGTGCATAATAACGCTTTGTTAGAGAAAAATGTTGTTTGTGCAGTTATGCACAATAAAATGGAAGGAGAATAAAAATACATGAGATTTTCAAAAAGCAAAACAGCTATTGCGATTGCATTGTTTCTGATGTTTGCTATGGTTATTTCACTTGTATCTTTGCCTTTGGCTAACGCACATGACCCGTCATGGAACGTTCCAACCTACGCATATATCAGCGTTGAGCCTGACCCTGTGGGTGTCGGGCAGACCGCTTATGTTAACTTCTGGATTGACAAGGTTCCACCAACAGCCGAAGGTTTATGGGGAAGCAGATGGCATGACATGGAAGTGACTGTTACAACTCCTAGCGGAGAAACTAAATCCTTGGGAAAATTTGATTCCGATGCAACGGGAGGGGCATGGACACAGTATGTACCCGACCAAACAGGCGAATACACGTTCACCTTTAAATTCCCCACTCAAGTAGCATATGATGACAATCCATACCCCTATTTCAGCTATCTTGTTTTCATAGGTATGCCCTTTCTCAACGACACTTATACAGAAAGCAGCGCGTCAACCAAGCTAACGGTGCAAGAGGAGCAGATAGAATCTGCGTATCCGTCTAATCCGCTCCCAACAGAATACTGGCAGCGCCCGATAAGTTCGATGAACAGGAATTGGTACTCGATTAGCGGAAACTGGCTTGGACTTGGAGCAGAAATTTTTGGCAATACTGGGTTGTATGACTCTAGTAACGGCGGCTTCGGGGGGAACTTTAATCCGTACACAACAGCACCTAACAGTGCCCACGTATTGTGGACGAAACCAGTTGCTTTCGGAGGCCAGATTGGAGGAGAATTCGGAGAAAGTGAAACAAGCCTCTATGCGACGGGAACTGCTTACGAATCAAAATTTGGCGCGGTGGTCATAAATGGAATACTCTACTACACTCAATACCCAGGAGCTATGAATAATCAAGGACCTTTAACCGCTGTAGATTTACGGACCGGAGAAACAGTATGGACTGCGAATGCTTCTAACCCACTGAGGTGCGGTATGATATACAATTTCATTACAGGAGACCAATACGGAGCCCACGCGTACCTGTTTACTTCACCAGCGTGGTATGGTCATGTTCTTGCCTATACCCCCAATGTGTGGTCTATGTATGAGGCTATGACCGGCCAGTGGGTACTCGACATTGCTGGTCCAAATCCTGGCTTGATTGTGGAGGGCCCAAATGGCGAACTCTTGAGTTACACTTCTAATGGAACTGCATTAACTATGTGGAATGCAAGCAAATGCATCGAAGTGGGATCAAATAAGATTAACGTGTGGAGTGGCTACCACGCTGAAGAAATTTGGCGACCTCCTCTAGGCGCGACGATTAACTGGACCGATGGATACGAATGGAGCGTACCAATAGCAACTGAAGTTTCAGGAGAACCCATCACCCCGTCTCTAGCCGTTTCCAAAGCAAGTGATGGAGTAATACTTATGACATCGGCAAGTCTTCTTGGAGGAGTTCCTGGGGGGGCTCAGCTGGGTACTCGATACGACGCAGGTTACAGCGCAGATGACGGACATCTGTTGTGGGGTCCGGTAGAGCGAACGCTGACACCATTCGTCAACGTACCCATGGGTCCCGCAGCGGAAGGAGTATATACTGACTTCACATGTCAGACTATGACTTGGTCAGGCTACGATATCAAAACAGGTCGGAAGCTGTGGGGTCCAACTACGCCTTATAACAGTTCTTGGGGATACTTCGATAATAATGCTAAGGGGGTTATCGGCTACGGCAACCTTTACGTATGGAGCTATAACGGGGAGGTGTACTGCTATGATGTCCAAACAGGTGAGGAAAAGTGGAGCTGGTCCACTGGTAGCGCCGGTATCGACAGTCCCTATGGTATATGGCCTCTTGGCACTTGGGCAATGCAGCATATTCTTGCTGATGGAAAGCTTTACGTGAGGGCAGGTCACGACTACACTCCACCGGTGTTCAAAGGCGCAAAACTATACTGCATAAACGCTACCACTGGAGAGGAAATATGGAATTCCTTGAGCTTTAACGTAATCAGCTCGCCCGCCTGCGCAGACGGCTACATGGTTTGGCTTAATGGGTATGACAACCAGATATACGCTTACGGCAAGGGTAAAACTGCTACAACAATTACAGCGTCACCGAAAATGTCGGTGCATGGCAACAGCGTACTGGTAGAAGGTTCTGTTACTGACCAGTCTCCGGGTCAGACCTGTTTGGGAATTCCCGCGGCTGGCACTCCAGCGATATCCGATGAGTACATGAGCGCTTGGATGGAGTACTTGTATCAGCAGCAGCCTAAACCTACAAGCGCGACAGGCGTGAAAGTTACCATTAGCGTGCTTGATCCGAACAATAACTGCTACGATGTGGGCACAACCACAAGCGATATCGACGGCTTCTTCAAACTAACGTTTATTCCAGAAGTTCCAGGAGCATACACTGTCTACGCGACATTCTCAGGGTCAGAATCCTACTATGGCTCATCTGCACTAACCGCTATTAACGTGGAAGATGCTCCTGCAGCTACGCCAGAACCAACACCGCAACCCGCATCTGCTGCTGACTTGTACTTTTTGCCAATGTCCGTTGCAACGATCGTCGCAATAATAGTAATCGGACTGTTGCTCTTCCTGATGATCAGAAAACGGTAAGCCAACAGCAAACACGCACACATAATCTTCCCCCTTCTTTTTTCGGGGTCACAATCTCATTGGCAATAGGAGAGGGCTGAGAGGGCTTTGCACAAGAATTGCGCTAACAGCAATAGTCGTTAGCCATTCTCTCTATTCTCCTTTAAATTGAGAGCAAAGCCCCAGCAAACCCTTCATTCCCAACTGAAAGCATTTAAAGCAAAGTTGAAAAACATTTTATTACTGTGACCACTCATCCAGAAGCCTTATAGTAGCCTTTGCCTTTGCAGTGCTTGCCAAGCGAAAAAACCTAGTCTTACCACTCAACCGTTGTTGGATTACACCCTCCTTATCAAGCAAAGCCAAATGTCGAAGCGCAATTTCATAGTTAGTTCCAACCCTACGCGCCACATCGGAAGTGTTAAGCTGTCCCAGTTTAAACAGTAACTTCAAGATTTTCATTCTTGTTTTCGAGCAAAAAACATCTTCAAAATCCATTGTTAATGCACAATTTTAGAAAAAGAGGTTTGCGAGTGCCTTGGATCCTCTCAGAAAACAGGAGAAATCGAGGAGAACGTGTGATGTGGGTGACCATTTTTCTGGGGAAATCAAGGCTCGCAAACTCCGAAGTGAGATTTACGTTTTTAGAATTAAAGGCGAGCGAAGAAACGACTATGCAGCAACGTGGAGAGTTAAGTGAAAGTGAAGAAGGACTGTAGAAAAAGAAAATGACAGCACGCGCTTACCAAAAATATAATATTAAAAATCCATTAAATTAGTTTGACAGTAATCTCAAATCGAAAAAGAGAATGTGTCCTCCGTGTGGAGCAGTAGAGATTTAGCGCTTGTAATTATTCTTGCAGTTGTTAGTTTTATCTATACATCTTTTGTGGGTCAACTTGGCAATATGTTAACTGGTATTCAAGGGTTAAATTATCTATTTATCATTGGTCATATGATATTCGTCAGTTTTGGTTTCCTTATGTATGAAGGAAGAAGATGGCGTTTATTCCTTCAAGGTGTTTTGGCTGCTCTACTTACTCTAACCACTTTTCTTTCAGGATCACCGTTTGACCCATTATCTAAAATCCCAATGATCGCAACTTCCTTCTTTGGAGATTTAATCTTCAACAGTTTCTATGATTTCTTTAAAACCAGAGATAAGCTAGTTTGGCTTTCAGTGCTTGTGGTCTTAGGATATGCGTTCATGCTTCCAGTTTTCGTTACAATAAACATGACCTTATTTTATCCACCGCAAGTATTAGTCCTATATTTGGAGGTCTATCTTCTACTACTTCCAGTTACAATCATAGAAACGGTAATAGGCGCATTCATAGGCTATTCAATTTACAAGCGCTTAGCTAGAGAAAAAATAAACTAGCACGCGCTAATTTCTATTTGTCCGTTGCTACAGGAGTAGAGATGAGAAGCGTGTCTCTTTCAATAAATCCTTCAGTTCCAGATCCTACATATTTTGATTCAGGGTGAAAATAGGAAACAAACGCATCAAAGGAATTGAACCATCTTTCTTGTCTTCGACCTGAAGAAGCAATATTTGTTAACATACCTGACTTAATCTGTCCATATCCCTCAAATAGCAAACAAGAAGGAGGAACAACAAAATCTGAAACTCCGAGAGGTATAGGTTTAGTCCATCCAGCAAACAGTGTTTTTCCTTTTGACCTAACTTGTATTTCGTCTTTGTTGAACACCAAAATGTTTTTTTCAACAGGAAAACCTGAAAAGACTTTTTTATAAAAACTTACTGTATCTGGATTATCTAAAACCAAAGCAACTGGAACGTATAAAGACTTTTTCTTGATCTCTTGCTTCAACAAGAAGAGTAGCCAGTTCTTTTCACCAAAAGATGAGTATTCATCATTATGGGAAGCAAAAATGTTCATATCAGGCAAATTGTAACTTTCGGGAGAATGAATTACTGCTGCAGCACTACTTCCAAAAAACCTTGCTTTTTTGAGCAAGTTTCCTCTATACTTGAGTGAGAGCCGCTTTTCTTTTTCAATTTTGTCAAAAACATCCTTGGTGGTGATTTTTCCTTTTGGATTGTACTTCATGTTTTGTTTGAAACTGGATTTTCTAACTAGGGAATGATGTCCAATTGACGGTGTGGAAGACTGGGGTTTTGGTCTTGTTATCGACCTAATTCCGGCTGAATATGGTGTGTGAGTTTTTTTCCAAATATCCAAAAGAAGTTGTTTTGTTTTTTGAATATACTTCTGGTCATTAGTGTAGAAAGTCTTGTCGAAGTAATCATAATCTTGCGGTTTATTTTGGAGAGCAGATGAAGGAGTGAATTGAAATAGGTGTTGGTCATCGATGATTGTTGTTTCAAAATACCCCAAAGGGATATGTCGTACTTCGCACCAATTAAGAAGCTGGTGTGTGATATTCAAGTTTTCGTTTATTATCGGAGCCATTATCTTAATAGATATGTCTCTTTTCGTCCATTTTTCAAGCTGTGATTTTTCTTCTGATAATTTAATTAATCCTTCAGAGGAAAGAATCATCAGAATGTCGCTATTAGCCTCTGCTAGAATTTTGTTATAGCTTTCTTTAGCTATTTCGGGATTTTTGAAAATCTGAGTTTTGGGTGGAACTTTACCTGTTTCTAACTCGAGTATGAGCTGGCTTAAATCACGGGAGTCGCGCCATAAATCATTGAAGACGCCCAAGTATGATTGGATAATCGCTTTACAGTTAGTGTATAGGCATACTTCTTTTTCCCTAGATGCGGATGGTTCATTTTCTTCCGAAATGAAAAGAAGAATTTCCTCATTATCCCGTATCACCATTCTTGAAAATTTAGTTAATCCCAAACTTGAATCCATTACTCTGAAATTCACTGTGGGGTTCAAGTCTGCTTCGAAGATTTTTGCAATTTTCAAATTTTGTTTTGATAATTGGGAAAGAAAGTTGTATTGAATCTTGGATTTTGCTTTGCTGGGCGTTATAGTATCAAAAATCCCAAAGCGATCAGCTCTGAAAACGTCTGCAAAAGTTGAAACCATAATAATTTCTCTTTTTGCTTGTTTTACCATGTCTACTATTTTGTTGAATATTTTTTTGGTACCTTCAATAACAGAGAACTTCTCTAATGAGTAAACGAGTTCATTTTGACTAATCTTGTTCCAGTCAGATAGCAAATCATTCTTTGTTTTTTCTATTTGTTCAACTTCTTGCTTTTTGGTTTTTATAAATGAGTCTATCAGATTTTCAAATGGGACAGCAGTAAAACGAGCTGGATATTCTAGAGTTACTTCCACTAATCCTTTCTTTTGAAGACTTTTTAATGTTCGATAAACCTGCGCCTTGTGTATCTTCAATTGTTTGGTTATATCCCCTCCTTTTAGGGCACCTCGTTTCCCCAAAAAAATATAGACCTCTATCTCTTTGTCGGATAATCCAAAATTCCTGAGAGCTTTTTCTATTGCCCCAGTTTTCAGGTCAAATCACATCCTATTGACAGGGTGGTCACACCGGTGACTAGCTCCATTTGAAGTATGCTTTGTGGCTATAACTAATTTTCGATGATTGGCTCTGAATTTCAAATCAAATAGTTGAGGGGGAGGTGAGATATATGAATAAAAAAATCAGTGTGCTTTCAGCAGTGTTGATAGTAGCCGTAATGTTGACACCACTGTTCGCTTCAGCAGAAGCTTGCAGTTTCAATAGAAAGCAAAAAATTCCTGTTACTTTCACAAGAGCAGATGTCAGTGGATATATAGTGAATACGCATACGTGTGGTGATCTTCTAATTGTTAAGGTTAACCATGGCTTTACTACTTATATCGTGGAAGGAGAGGGTATCTACCTAGAGAAACTGCCTGGTCCATTGGGTACTTCAATATACTTTATAGATTCTGTTACTGGCGAAGGTTGGGCAATCACTATCTCAGAATTGGTCTTTGAGGGCGGCTCGTTTAAAGGAATAATCATCACGAAGGGTGTGTTCGGGATTATTCCAGCAGGACCATTGCAGGGGATGCCATTTCCACTGGACGTAACTCAAAAAGGTGTTTGGCACGGCAATGGAGATTATAGTGCTTGGACGTTAGTAATTGAATTTGAAACAGGCGATGATCCAGTAGAAGGGTACCTGTTGGTGCCGCAATGATTGCCAATAGAAAACATAGGGATCTAAAATTTTCCTCCTTTTTAATCTATTAGACTAGTGAAAGTGATTTAATGAGTTTGGAAAGGGTGAAACAGGCTCTTATAGGTCTGGGGCTTTCAAGAGTAGATGCAGAAGTGTATGTTCACTTGGCAAAGAAGGGTCCAATTGAAATTGGGGACCTATCTAATGCTTTAAAGTTTAGCAAGCAGAAGCTCAATCGTAGCCTCAAGAATCTGCAAAGCAAAGGAATAGTATCTGGAAGACTTGAAGGTAAAGCATTATTTTCTGCTTTGCCGTTTGAACAAACGATTGAGTTGTTAATTGAGATAAAAACGGAGCAAGCTCAGGTCATGCAGGAAAGCAAAGAAGACTTAGTCTCTAGTTGGCGAAAAATGACTGAGGATGGATTTGAGAAAAGCTGAAGTTAACAAGAAACGAGTCAAGCTAAGGTTATGTTGGACATATTAAACTGGTTTTTTATGAGTTGGACTTGGATCTAATGCAAGCAAAGATTTGACAAGCGCCCGTTTTATGTTTACTTATGTCTGCAGAGTATGGGTTAAAGTATATCACAGCATTACTGAATCGCAGGAAAAGCGAAAGTTAACAAACATTCCATTACTTAGTGTTTGCGTTTCTTGAAGTAGACAAGCAGACCTGTGCCAATAACAGCGACTATGATTACCGAAGCTATGGCTATTGTTGTTGGAAAAGGATCAGATGTTGCATTGGTTTCTTCGGATGGAGTGGGTGTTGGCAGAGGAGATTGTGTTGGTGATGGAATTTTATAAGGGGAAATAAATGGATAGTTGTCTTGATTTAAAGCATCAATAATGTAAGGTGTGTCGCCCAATCCGTCGCCATCATTATCTATGCCGTTGTAGTCGCTCCAGAAGTTGCCTCCAATAGCTGACCCAGCATCCCAAGTATTATTCTCAGAAAAATATTCTTCAAAACCCATACCAGTCCACACAGAATGCTCTTCATAAACTTGCACATTATTTGCTAAGAAATTGTTGCTGTAAAACATATTTCCATCTGCACAACAAAGAAATATACCATAAGCAGTGCAATTAGAAATACTGTTTCTGACAACCTTATTTTCATCAGCACTAAAGAGGTGGACACCTTGGTCACAAGAGTTGATTGTGTTTTCAAAGATAGAGTTGTTATATGAAAAAGGTTTAATATTGGCGAACATTTCAAAAGCCAACTTAATGCCAAAGCTGTCCCCTTCAAGAATGTTTTGGTAGAGACTATTGTTATTGGATCCCAAGAGCCAAATGCCGACATCGCATTCAGAAACAACATTATTGTAAATGTGGTTAAGATGTGATCCAGTAAGGCTTATGCCTTCACCGTCACATTTGGTGATTTGGTTTTCAAATATTAGGTTAAAGTCACTTGTAGACAGGGTAATTGCAGGTTGTGAATCATAGCCAATTGAACCGATTCCAGAAAGATAGTTATTTGAGAGAATGTTGTAATGTGAATTTGAAAGTGTGGTTCTTCCGCTGCAGTTTAATATTTTGCTATTGTTTGTATCAATTAATTGTATTGTTACCCTCAAGTCAACAGAGGGATGAATGTTTGTTACTGTGATGTTACTGCACTCTTGCAGGATTACCTGACCTGCACCGTCTATAATTTTATTTGACTCCTTATTAAGAACCATTAATGATTTTCCGTCGATCGTATTATCAATGACTAGATTTTGATTTGAAATGCCTATGTCTAAACCGCCTCCATATAGTTTATTGTTGAAAAATGAAGTAAAGTTGCAGTTTCCTAGACTAACTCCATATTTAGGGTTAGTTGAGGTTATTGTATTATCTGAGATTGTTGTTGCGTTTGCATGTTCTAATGCAATACCCCAATAATAGGAGGTTATCTTGTTGTTTGTGATCTGGTTGTTTTGGGCAAGTATGTATGGTGGTGGTTCACCTTCCATAATTGGGTTGTTTGTGGCAAACCCAAAGCTAATTCCAGTTCCAAAATTTTGAATGTTAAAATCCTTGACTACCACATTTTGTCTGCTTTCCATATGAATGCCTATGCCATTTCCTTCGCTAGAAATTGTGTAACCTGCTCCATCGAGTATGATGTTGTCTTTTAAGATGAAGATGAGAGCTTCAGCAGTATCAACAGAACAGTGTATGTCACTGGTTAGAGTGTAGGTGTTTTCGTTTCGTTGAATTTTGTCTGTGCCTTCTATTGATCCGTCAGCTTGAATTGTTATGGCTTCGAAGTCTTGAGCAGATGTGAAGTTAGGATTGTGTAACATAGCTACTAATGAAATTAAGAGTGCTAGCATGAATGCTAATAATTTTCTTTTCATAAGCTTCTCCTTTTACGTTTCTTGAAGTAGACCAGTAGACCTGTGCCAACAGCAACTATTGTGATAACAGAAGCTACAACTAGGGTTGTTGGGAAAGACTCTGGTTCTGGCGTAGGTTTTAAAGAAGGTGTTGGTTGTGGGTTGAGGATAACAGTCGCCCACTCGGGCAATACTATATCGACATTGTCAATATCGAAAGGAAAGATTAGCGGATAGTTATCTTGACCGAAGATGAAGCTCACCAGTCCACGAGCATCATCATCCCATTTGCACCCCTCTACGACGTACGGGATATCACCTATGCCATCTCCATCATTATCAGTGCCAGCGTAATCGTCCCAGTAGTTGCCTTCTTCACCATTATCCCAGATGTTGCCCGCTCCTAAGATTTCCCAGTTCGCGCTTACATGCATGTAATTATTCTTCAAGATGTTGCGGTAGAAAATATTGTTTTCCGCTATGAAATGATTCCCTCCTAATGCTATGCCATACCCATTACCTTCCATGAAATTAGAAATGAGGTTGTCGTGAAAGACGTTGTGAGCGCCTTGACCAATCAGTATGCCCCAGAGCCCTGGTCCTGTAATCTTGTTCTTGTTAACAGTGTTGTTAAAGCAGGGGGTACCCATGTCAATTCTATCCATAGTGTTGTTGCTGATGAAATTAAAATCACAATACCACATTTTCAGCCAAGCCAAAGAGTTGTTGAAAAACAAATTGAAAGAGCTGTTTAGGACGACGTCTCCTATCGTGTTTCCAGCAATTCTGTTATACATACCCTGAGTTTCGAGTCCGCCCTCGAGCAGATTATTCATTATAGTGTGGTTGTCTCCAAAGATGTTCAAACCAGCTGGCATTGAGTTTCCACTGATATTCGCCATTTTTCCGTTCAGTCGGACGTTGCCCTCTCTTCCGAGGTTGTTGCTGACTATTTCGATTCTATCCCCCGTTGCATTTATTCCGCCAAGACTGTTCATGTCGGTTGGCATGTTAATTGTGAACCCGGAAAACTTGACATCATTGGCATCTATCGTTATTGCTATGGAATGGGCTTGCATTGTTTGATAAAAAAAAGTGTAATTAACCACTGGTGGGTCAAAGTTGATTATCGTTTTATCCTTATCTTCACCCAAGACGAGTATCGATTTGTTTATCTCTAACACTCGTTCTTCGTATGTTCCTTTTTTGACGAATATTGTGTCACCAGCTGTAGCGTTGCCGATGGCTGCAGCTATTGTTAGGTAATGGTCTGGAACAACAATAGTTTTAGATTCTGCTTGAACGGGCAAGGATTGGATTAGACACAAAGTTGTTAGAAAGATGAGAATAAACAGCATTGCAACACTTTTTGTCATGTTTTATGCCTCGCCACTACTTTGCGTTTCTTGAAGTAGACAAATAGACCTATGCCGACACTTGCTGTTGTTCCTATTCCTGCTACGACGGGTATTGTTGGGAAAGGCTCAACAGTAAAGAAAAGTGTTTCTGAGGCACCCATGTTTCCAGCAGTATCATTAGCATAAACCGTAACATTATAAGAACCAAAAGGCAAGTCTCCCAAAACAACATCACCGGTAACTGTCACATTTGCCTGGTTATCCAAACTGTACCCAACCCAGCTTGTTTCTTCATCAACGGTGAAATTAAGCAGCCTATCACCTGAATCTGTGTTGTTGACAGAGATGTTGCTCACCTTTGGAGCCATAGTATCTACGTAAAAGATGATTTTTTGTGATGTTGAATATTCTTGTTGATGTGGACCTGTTTTCGTAACTACATACAGACTCACCATATGCTGACCTTCAGAAAGGCTAGATAAGGTTATATTACCCTCAAAATATTTCAGATCATTATGGTCATCTACGTAATAGTAGGACCAAAGAATCTCTTCTTCTATTGTATAAGTTAACTGCACTTCTGCAGTATTGTAGATTTTTTGACTTACAGGCGAAACAATAACAGGTGTGAAGGGCTCGTAAGGATTTGGCAGTGTTGTATCCACAGTTACTGCTCTATAAAAAATAGATTCAATTGTTCCATCAGAATAGTGAGCAAAAACTGCTATTCTGTGGATACCATCAGTCAAGTTTTTTAGAGTTTTTTGAACTGTAATTGTGTTAACTGTATGCTTAACATCGTTAACAAAAAAGTCATCCGTGTGGCGGCTGAAGGTCAACGGGGAATTAGCTTTGTTATCTAAACTGTAAAAAAAGGAATCAATTTGTGCCAAATTATTATCAAGAGCAATTTTGAAGTAAATTTCAACATTTGGCTCCCAATAAACCTCTTCAGGTTTTGGAGAGTAAACATAAATCCTTCCAGGACTAAAAGGATAGGGATTTGCTTTCACAACTCCCCTTTGAGCTAACGGTGCCATTA
>SMTZ1_10015133_pt1 | contig 12820 bp, 13 predicted proteins | sample DeeMarSWOR136_30_FD_25667 | JGI IMG/M metagenome (IMG submission 25667) | reverse complement strand
TACCATCGCGCAGCATCTCCCAGCGAATGCTGTCCACCGGTCCATCGAGAACGGGCTCGGACGGGTGTGCATCCGCGGCGGCTTCGGGCGGATAAATGAATCGACCGTCGCCATTGCCCCAGGGCCGTTTCTCGCCCTTGGGCGTGCTGTAGCCGGAGCGCCAGCCCATGGGGTCCTCGTAAGGATTCTGGGGATTCTCGGCGTCAGGATACGCGGTCTGTGCCGGGATGGTCGATGAACAACGTGCAATACGGCGCCTTCGGCCCGGTGCAGACGTACCACCAGAATTTGTCGCCGTGCTGACGTCGCCGTTCGGCGGGCTCGTGTTTGTAGTGATAGGACACCGGACACCAGATGTTCGGCCCGCCTTCGAGTCCCGGCTCGGGCTGCTCGGTCAGCATCCGGGCGATCTTCGGGCTGTAACGCTTTAGCTTCTCAAAGCCGTTCATCACAAAGGCATACTGGTCGGGGCTTGGCTCGTCAAACCAATAGACGAACGCCTCGTCCAGCCAGCCCTTTTGGGCCAGGTGCTTCTGCATTCGGCGACAGTACGATTCCAGGAGGATGGGATACTCCGGCTCATCCTCCTTGAAACCTAACAAGGACGGCTCAGAAATCGCATGGAACGTCCCACCGCCCAGACCCGGGATCCGCAGGCGAAACGAATTGAAGCTATAGTGATCGATTGCCCTGGCCATCGCCTGATCCCAGGCGGAAAAATCAAACTCGACTTTCAGCTTTTCAGCCGGCGCAACAGGCTCGGTCCGCTTGACACTGTCAAAATCGCCGCCCTCAAGCAGCTCTTTGCCGGCGGCGGCGTCCTTCATCGACACATCATCGAACCACACAAGCCCAATCTGCTCCCCCGCGTCGGACCACGTCGTCGCTCTGATCATGGGTCGTACGAACTCTGCGCCTTTTGGGAAATCTTTGACCACTGCCTCGAAGAGCTGCCATGCGCCGTCGCCTTTCACGGTCATGTTGTTATTCCTGCCGGACATCCACTTGCCGTCCTTGTCATGATGGTTAAGCGCTATCACGAAGCGATGTCCCGGCACGGCTGTCCGATAGTGGAGTCGCACACGCAAGCCGCCCGCGGGGATCCGGATGAGCGGCTTATACGAAACGGTGACATTGCTCTGTGGATCGTCGTCATAGATCAGCAGCGCGCCGTTGCCGGAATGCGTCTCGTTATGAACGATCCGCAGCCCCTGCCAATTGGCGAACTTGTTGAAGACGGGCGGCTTGACGTCGGGCCAGGTCACGCCGATCCGGTCCAGCGGCGCCGGGTCGTAGGGGGATATGTGATGGGCACTGAGGTTCGCCCAGTATTTGTCCAGGACTTGGCGCTTGTGCTCATCGTCGGAGAGCTTCTGGTAGCGAAAGACATTGCCCGGCGAGAAGCCGAAGGCGGTCGTGCAGGTCATGCGGTCCGGTAGTGTGAGATCATAGACCTCGACACGCAATGCCACGTCCGCTTTGTAATCTTGTGCTCTCAGCGTGATGACACCTGCATAGGTTCCTGCCGGGGCCTTCCGTGGCGTTTTCACGCGCACCCAAAACGACTGGTTCTTGTTCGCCTCCAGGTTCATCGAGCCTTTCAGCGGCGGCAACGGGTCCGGCCACAAGCCGGGCGTTGAGCTTTTATCGGTCGGTCTCTCGATATTGACATACCTGACCTCAAGGACCTCAATATTCTCGGCCGGGATCAGTGCGCCGCCGGGGCCGGTCAGTGCTCCGGCACGTATGGCCAGGTCCTTCAGCGGCGTCGTTGACCGAACGACCAGTTGCGCGGCTTCGGCCTCGTTGCGGGCGGCACGTATTGTAATGGCCCGGCCGGTCGTCTCGGGCAGCGGCTTGTCGGGGCTGATCTTCCATCCGGACGAGGCCCACCACAAACCGACTTTGTCGGTCGAGCCAGCAAGCAGCTCGCCATAGGGGGCCTGAAAATAATCACCGGCCCGGGCCGATGTGACTCGGCCGGCCAGCAATAGAGCTACGCAGAGGGCTTTTCTCAACATGGGACACCACCTTTCAACCACTTTTCTCGATTTCGATTCGGCCGACAGCATCTGACCGGCCATCGCCGGATTGTCCAAGAGAACGCTCAGCGCGTCAAGAGCTTCTTAATATCGTTGACGCCTAATACCGGAAGGTCTAAAATAAAGTATTGATTAAACTGACCGATTCGCGCTGTCATCCCTGCGAAAGCAGGGATCCACGAATATAGCGGTCCTATTGGATTCCGGCTTTGGCGGGAATGACAAAGAATGAAGAAGAATCTCGAACAAATTGCCAAAGAAGATGGCCGATTCGGTCCCGCGGCCGTCAAGTTTGTCTATGAGGGGCTCGGCTATACGGCCAAGAATGTCGCCATGGAGCCCAAACACGTTAGCGGCGAAACACTTTGCCAGGGCCTGAAGAAACTGGCGATCGAAAGGTGGGGCCGGCTGGCGATGCTGGTGCTTCATACCTGGCGCATCAAGACGACGCGCGATTTCGGCGAGATTGTCTGGCTGATGATCCGGCACGAATGGATGAGCGCCCAGCCAACCGATTCGATAGAAGACTTCGACAACGTGTTCGATTTCAAGACCGTCTTCAAAGACCAATTCAAATTCGCACAGCCCTGATCTGACGGAATCAACCGGCCGTCCAACGATCAGGTGGAGCGCCTCTTACGACTTATTCCAAATCGAGCATGTATGCCTGGTCGCAACGGTCTGATAGATGATCCGGTTGGAATTCTTTGAAACCGTAGCTCTTGTATAAAGCGATCGCTTCTTTCAGGACCGACGCCGTCTCCAGGACCATTGTCTTGAATCCGAGCTGTTTCGCTCTCGACAGGGCGTCCTCCATCAACAACTTGCCCAGCCCTTGACCTCGATATGCCTTGTAGAGATACATCTTGCGAAGTTCGCACGTATGCTTTTCGATCAGATAAAGCCCGTACGCTCCAACAATTGAACCATCTTCGTCTTCAAGCACCAGAAACGTCCCGCCTCGCCTGAAATAGGACGATTCGATGTCTTTGATATCGGCGTCCGTCGAAGCCGGGTCCGGCTTCAGATCATACTCTTTTAGCACGTCGAAGACCAGCCGGACTATGTCCTCACCATCTGTATTGTCAGCCGGCCTCAATCTCGGCCGTGGCTCCTTTACCATATCGCTACTTCTTTCCGGATATCTTTCGTTCGAGGTCGCTGTGAAAACGCCCCTCGAAGATACCTTCGACCTCGCCGGTCAAATATACCTCATCGTTCTTGCCGATCTCCACGAGTAACGTCCCACCGGGCATTTTCACATTCACCTTATTATCCACCTGTCCTAATCTGTAAGCCGCTCCCGCCGCGGCGCAGGAACTGCTGCCGGAAGCTAACGTGTATCCGGCGCCTCTTTCCCAAATCCTTATCTCGATGTTGGTCCGGTCCAGAACCTTCAAGAGCTGCATGTTGATGCGGTTCGGAAACAATGCATGATTTTCAACGAAGGGACCCAATTCTCTCGCTTTCTCCTCGCTGACATCAGTCATTGGAATGACACAATGAGGATTGCCGACGGATAGACAGGTTGCTCTGTACTTCACTCCATTGATTTCCAATTCCTCATCCACGACTTCCCTCTCGTTGCCGCCGACCGGTATCTCGATGCTCCGGAAGGTGATCGTTCCCATCTCGATCTTGATCAGATTTCCCGAGTCGTCCTCAATATGTGCCTCAACAAGCCCGCCTAACGTATCGATACTGAAATGCTTTTTCTCAACATACTTGTTTTCGTACAGATACCTGGCAAATATTCTTAATCCGTTGCCGCTCTTCTCTGCTTCGCTTCCATCCGGATTGAATATCTTTACGCGGTAATCGTCGCCGCCTCTGAGCGGCCCGTACAAAATGCCGTCGGCCCCCACACCGAAATGCCTGTGGCACATCAGACGGATCGTATCCGGCGTCAGATCGACGTCATAAATGTTCGGGTCAATGACGAGATAATCGTTTCCCAATCCGTGGTATTTTCTAAAGTGTGCTTCCATAATCCCCTGCTTTACTGCATTTTCGTCTGTTTCAGTTCCAAAGGTGCGGTCTCTTTTGACCGATTATATCAATATAGGATACGTAATCTCTGTATCTTTTCAAACGGTTGTTTGCTTTCGGGTATATCGGCAACTGTTGTTGTTTTCTTGTCGTCTACGGTGAATCCGGTATACTGACTTCGTTGTGAGGCTTAGTTATTCTCTTTAAGTTCTGCAAAATTGAAGGTTAGGCATATATTATTTTAGAAAATCTTCTTTCACGATTTTCCAAAAATGATCGGGAACCTTATGATAACATGTTATCGAGTAAAGCGTTGCGCCTCGTGTTTTAGAAAGAAAAAATCAAAAGAGAGGATTTCTTCTTTCCAAAAGCATGCCTAACCTTCAATTTTGCAGAAGCCTTTATTCTCTACTAGAGGAAATCAATGCCGCATTCGCGTCCAAAATCTTCAAGGCGAATCGCTGTTTCGCAATCCGGCAAACCAGAAACGGCAGAGCGACATCCAAGCCGAGGCTTGGAAGGGTTATTACGAGACGTTCTCTTCTTTGTATTTTTCTATTTTTATCTCTGGCTCTGTGTTGACCTGCGGCTGATCTATGGTCCTACTGAAGCGATTACGAACTTCCCTGTCTTCTACAAAGGCTGGGCCTTTTTTCGCACATTCTTATCGTACCCGGGTGGACTTATCGAATACGCCGCAGCGTTTCTGTCCCAACTTTTCTATATAGGCTGGGCCGGCGCGCTCGTAGTAACGATCCAGGCCTGGTTGCTGTCCGCATGCGTCGGATGCATCCTAAGAACTATCAACTTATCCCGGTTCTGCTGGTTGCGTTTTCTCCCACCGATTCTCTTACTCGTTGCTTATACTCAATACACGTATCACTTCAGCATGGTGCTGGCCTCCCTCGTGGCGTTGCTTTTCGTGTACCTGTATTTAAGAACGACGTTGCCCCCGACGCCGAAGCACAGACGGTTGGTAGCTTTTCTCGTTCTATCCGTCATTTTGTACACAATAGCGGCAGGGACGTATGGGCTCTTTGCGGTAGTCTGTGTGACGTACGAATTGCTTTTCGGACGGCGGTGGTTGCTGGGCATATCCTACTTGCTGTGGGCCGCGGCCATTCCATACGTCGAGGGTGTCGCCATCTTCGGCGTAAGCATTTTCAATGCCTTTAGTCATTTATCACCTTTTTCCTGGCAGATTGTCTCTTTTGAGAAACGTGGTAGCTTCATCGTCCTCGTCTATATACTCTATGCGTTCCTGCCCTTGACTATTCTGGCCACGGCACTCCTACGAAAATTTCAAAACCCAAAGATTCAAAATCGCATCACCTCACTATTGTTAAAGAGAATGAAATTTACAATCAATTCGCCCGCGCTGAGATGGATTATCGAATCATTAGTCCTATTTGCAATTGCCTCCACCGTGGTCATTCTCTCTTATGATTCAAAGAAGAAGACCCTGTTCTTGACTGACTACTATGCTTCCCACAGGATGTGGCCCCTACTGCTCAAGGTTTGTAAACGCCATCCCAACGACTATTTTGTAGTTCATGCCGCCAACCGGGCTCTATATCACACGGGCCGGCTCAGCTATGATATGTTTTCCTGGCCCCAGCATCCCAACACCCTCTTTCTAAGCACCAGAGATTATAGGACCTCATACTGGAGGAAATCCTTCGTCTATCTTGATATTGGTCTTTTGAACATAGCTGAAAATGGGCTGACGGAATCCCTGGAAGGAATGGGAGAACGCCCAGAGATCCTCAAACGTCTGGCTTTGATCCATATGGCCAAGGCCGATTACGACTCGGCCAGGATTTTCCTCGGAGCACTCAGCAAGACCATGTTTCACGATGACTGGGCCAATGAATATCTGGAGCGCTTGAAGTCGGACCCTGACTTGTCGCAGGACAAACAGATTCAGCACTTGCGTTCGGTCTGTATGAAGAAGGATTATGATCTTACCGACCTCAATATTGAGACTATGTTGTTGCATCTTTTGGAAAAGAACAGAGAGAATCGTATGGCTTTCGAGTACCTCATGAGCTGGTACCTGCTGACCGGTCGGCTGGAAAAGTTCGTGCAGAATCTTGACCGACTGGATGATTTCGGCTTGTCTGCGTTCCCCCGGCTATATGAAGAAGCCATGTTGGTGTATGTATACAGCTCCCGAAGGCCGGTCAACCTACACGGCCGCCAGGTCAGTGCCGAATCACGCCAGCGTTTTAACGGATTCAATCAACTATTGAACGACTATGGAAAGGACAGCCAAGCGGCCCTTCCTGCGTTAGCGAAACGTTATTGGAATACCTATTTCTTCTATTATGTTTATGAACGCCAAGGTAGGAGACAATGAGCAAACGCTATCGATATGTGTTCATGTTGCTAACGTCTGTCATATTATCAGCCGGCGTACTGGTTTACGCCGTGCGCCATTCCACAGGTGGTGGGCTTTTGTTACCGGACGACAGCAACCTCGATCAATGCAACTCTATTGACCGACCGCCCAAAATACACCCCGACTATTGCGGAACGGTCATTCCGCCGAATATTGCCCCCCTGAATTTTTTGGTGGAGGAAAGTGGATCACAGTATTGTGTCAGAATACGCTCGAAAAAAAGCAGGACGATCCAAATCGTAAGCCGCTCACCGAAAATTACGATTCCCCAAAGCCAGTGGCACGAACTGCTCAACGCCAACCGTGGAGAGCAGGTAAATGTCGACGTCTTTGTAGAAACAGCAAATCCGCCAGCTACTGCGGTACAATGGAACCGCTTTTCTGCCATTACCAATCAAATCGCCAAGGAAGACATAGATGGTTTCCTGGTCTATAGAAGAATCCATCCAGGCCATGGTACGTGGAGAAAGATGGGTATTTATCAGCGAGATTTGCATCGATTCGACGAATCGCTCATCCTGGATAACGATTATTTCAAAGGCGGCTGCCTGAACTGTCACGCGTTCTGCAATCACCGGACAAACAAGATATCAATCGACATCCGCAGCGCAAGATATGGCACTTCCGCACTGCTGGTTCAAGATGGAGCGGCCGAGAAAGTCGACACAAAGTTGGGGTTTTTCTCATGGCATCCCAGTGGCCGCCTGATCGCATGTTCTATCTTTAAGCCACGGCTACTTATTCACACCGCCAGAAACTACGTTCAAGACATTCTCGAACTCGATTCCCTGCTGGCCTACTACATCGTTGACGCCAAGACCCTAAAGACCTCGCCTCAGATTTCTAAGAAGGACCGTCTCGAAACATATCCAGCCTGGTCGGCTGACGGCCGGTATTTGTATTTCTGCAGCGCACCACTCACCTGGCCGGCCGGCAATATCATCCCCAACAACTTTGATGAAATCAAGTACGATCTTGTCCGAGTCAGCTACGACATTGACAGGGATGAGTGGGGCAGCCAGGAAAGCGTCCTCTCAGCCAAGGACACGGGCCGGAGCATTTTGCTGCCCCGTATCAGTCCCGACGGCCGCTGGCTGTTATTCTGCATGTCCGATTACGGCGCATGGGTCGTTCATCATCCGGATAGCGACCTGTATATGCTCGACCTTGAAGCGGCACAACAAACCGGCGAATATGAATACCGTCGACTCAAAATCAACAGTGACAAGAGCGAAATATCGCATACGTAGACAGGGACGGGAAGGTCTCCAAGCCGATACGGCTGCCCCAAAAGGACCCGACGCATTATGAGTCATGCCTTTGGACCTACAGCGTCCCCGAGCTGGTCACTGAGCCTGTTCCCCTAAGAAAAGAAAAGCTCGCCAGGGTCGTTCGCGGTTCCCGGAAAATACCCATCCAGATGCCCGTTACGATGGCGACTCCCAAACCGGGCGAACGCCCCGACTATCAGGAACCCTGGCAAACAGAACGCGAGTAAGCGTAGAGATATGGCGCGGACTTGCCGATCCATCCAACACCCGCCCGCGGCAGTCCGTTGGTGACCTCGCGAGAGACCTTCGCGATGTCGGCGAAACCCACCAGGCTTGCACCGTGCGTAAGGAGCTCACGTTCTAATTTTGAATTCATCATATCCGTACGTCACAGCACTTCGTTATTCTTACGCACGGCCAATGTCTGCCACTAAATGTCACAGTCGATCCTATGACCCTGCGCACGTAATGCTATTATAGCTGATTTGAGGTCTTTCTCACGAATCAATAGGTAATCCGTGAGATGTGTAGATAAGACAAAAACGCTGATTCCAGACTCCGCAAGGGGCTTGGTAAGGGCATTGAGCACACCTGTCACTGAAAAATCCAAAGGGCCTTCCACTTCAAGGATTCTCCATCCACATTCAGCTTCGATACCTTCAGGGACATTGTCTTCAGGGCACACGATTGACAACTCGTGTTGTGTCTTTGTCACAGACCAGAAAGTATTGCGCGTAGCCCATTCGGGAATATCGCGCTCCGGTTCGAATTTGCAGACAGCCAATCTGTCCGCCAGCACGGAAAGTGTTAAATGACTGTGCCGCATTCAGAAATTCCTTGGTCTCCCGTGGTTAGAGTAACCGGCCTTGAGCCACCCTCACAACTTTGCCGCCGACAAGCACGTCAATTTTGGCATCTTTCTCTTCCGCCCGCAGGAACAGCAGCGAGGGTCTATCGATTTCGTAGCCTTGCTCAACTCGAATATCGATGTGGTTGCTTCCGAAGTATCGGTGTTTCACTAAATACCCGGCTAAACACGCATTCGCGCTTCCCGTGGCGGGGTCCTCCGGTATGCCGTAGTAGTCGGCAAAGAACCGCACGTTCATATGATTCTCGGCCCTGTAGGTTTCCGGGCAAAAAACGAAAATGCTCTTCGCCTGTTTGTCTTTAATCCAGTCGACAAGTTTATCTTTGACAACGCCGGCTCTTCTGACCGCGTCCAGCGTCTTCAGCGGCACAAACAGAAAGTCAACGCCAACAGAAACGTGCTGGATCGGAAACCTTTCATCAATATCTTCCCGGCGCACCGTGAGAGACGAGAGGACCTCACACGTCTCAAATATTTGTCCGAATATCGGCTCGATAGGCTTCATCCACAGAATCTCTCCCCCACTGTCCGTTTTGTGAAACCTAACGGGAATCTGACCAACTTTCAAATTGAGGTTCACGGACTCGACGGGTTGTCCAATGATGACGTGCCGTATCACGTAAGCCGTACCTAAGGTGGGGTGCCCGGCAAAAGGCACTTCCCCTCCCGGCGTGAAAATACGAACGTCGTATCCGCCATCTCGTTCGTCTTCAGACAAGATGAACGTGGTTTCCGAGTAGTTCATTTCCCTGGTAATCTCCTGCATTTCAGTATCTGAGAGCCCCCCGGCATTCCGGACAACTGCGAGCTGATTGCCTTCGTATTTTCCTTCAGCAAATACATCAACCATGTAGAATGTGTGCTCAGTCATTTAGTTCTTCTCCAGGTGCAACTATTCGTTTCTTAATTCATTGATTTCACTTAGATGGAGCTTGAAATGCCGTGGGAAATCAACCACCATCGCTTCAAGCGATACTTCTTCATCCAGAGCGGAGATCCACACGTTGTCCAGTTTTTCAGGATTCATGTTCCGAATCACGTGGACGAAGTGAATGTTGGTATATTTCCATAATTGAACGAGGTCGTTCCAATCCTCCTGCTGATAGTTCTGGATGGCGATCCATCTGTCATTGTTTCCGAAATTCGCGTAATCCGGAAACGTCAGGGGACTCGACTGGTATTGCAGGTGAACGACGCGATGCGTGTTATTGGAGGCCGAATCCACCATGTGCCCCACAATTTGCTTGATGGTGCGATTTTGACTGTTTTGTCTCTGGGTAATAACATCATCGGGAAGAGCTAAAAGTACAGGTTCCCATTCTTCGATGAGGGAGTGTAACTCCCGGCTGATGGGTTCAAATTTATCCATCGTTTTCTCCTTATTCTAAAAACTTCCAAGCTCGACCAAAAAATCACACGTTATTTTACAAATCACCGGCCAGCAAATTCTTCATAATTCGTCCCAGTCGTTTTATGCCTTCTTCAATCTTGTCTTCATCCGCATTCGAGAAGTTCAGCCTCATACAGTGGGCGCCGCCGCCATCCACAAAGAAGGGCGTGCCCGGCACGAACGCCACGTTTTCCTTGACGGCATGATCGAACAGCTCCAAAGCCGACAGCCGCTCCGGCAGCGTCACCCACAGGAACATCCCCCCTTCGGGCCGGGTGAAACGAATTTCCGCCGGAAAGTATTCCTCAATGGCGGCTACCATGGCATCCCTTTGTTTCTTGTACGCCGCGATGATCGTCGCGATGTGCTTATCCACATCGTTGTTCACGAGGTACTGATGCACAATCCTCTGGCACAGGGAATTCGAATGCAGGTCACTGGCCTGCTTGGCCACCACGAGCTTGTCCATGATCTCGCGCTTCGCACAGATCCAGCCAAGCCGCAAGCCTGGCGCAATCGTTTTCGAGAACGATCCCAGCAATACCGCTTTCCCGTCGAGCCGGCTCCACAGCGACGGCGGTTCCGCCCCCATAAACCTTAGCTCTCCATATGGATCATCCTCGACCACAGCCGCGTCGTATTGTCCAAACAGCGCGACCAATTCCTCTCGTTTACTCTGCGAGGTGCTGATCCCGGAGGGATTCTGGAAATTGATCACGGTATGGAACAGTTTGACGTGATGCCCGTCGAGCACGTGTTTCAAGCAGTCAACGTCCACTCCGTCTTCCAGTAGGGGCACCATGTGAAACTGCGGCTCGTAAACCGAAAACGCCTGGATCGCGCCCAGATAGGCAGGCCGTTCGATAGCAATCCCATCCCCTCGACCGATGAAGACCTTGCCCAGCAAGTCCAATCCCTGCTGTGATCCATTCGTGATCAATATCTCATCGGCGGAGATCGTCAATCCCTTCTTTTGGTGGTATCTCTGCGCGATATACTCCCGAAGAGGCCGGTAGCCTTCGGTCGTGCTGTATTGCAGCGCCGAGGTATCCACCCTGGACAATATACCCGACGCCGCCTTGGCAATGGCTTCAACGGGGAAGAAACGCGGATTCGGTAAACCTCCCGCGAATGATATCACGTTTGGATCCTCGGTGACCTTCAGTATTTCTCGGATAAAAGACTTTGGAATCGACCTCATTCTTGGTGCGTATAGGGAGCCCATTATTTTTCCTCCGAAACCTCAGATTCTTTCGACGACATCTCAAGTCGATTACGCCAGTGTTCCATCGTGACACGGAAGCCGCAGCTTTCCCAAAAACTTCGAGCCTCTTCGTTGTCGATCATTGTACAAAGCTGAACTTCGTCTATTCCCCTCGCTGAAAACCAGCAACGCATCTCCTGCCAGAGTCTCATGCCGATTCCCTCCCGGCGGCGCTCTGATGAAACGACGGCGACTCTCACGTAACCTATTCTTTCTGGAAGAATGAAAGGCCCGTTATCCTGTATTAGTCCAACTATCATTCCAACATTTGCCTCGTCACTTTTCGCAACAAAAACGACGACTTCAGGATTAGGAATAGTTTCCTTAAGGTACTTGTGGAACTGTTGTTGATAGTCGGGCCGAAATCCCAGCGACTTGTTTGCTGAGACTAACTCATCCAGTAAAGGATCCAGTGAATACAAATCAGTTTCGCTCAGTTCTTCTATCATCATGACGAATACCTCACATTGAATACCTCACATTTTCTTTCTGATCACTGCAAACATAAAGGCTACTTTAAAAGGCAAGTGGTTGAATTGTTTTGTACCCTTCTGGATAAAGCCGAATTTCTTGTACCAATTCTTCAATTTTCTGTCTCTTGAAATCATCGCAATCTCGACTCGCCGGGCGCCTGTTTTTCGTGCTTTCTCGAATATATGATGCACCAACATTTTACCGTAGCCTTTTCCCCTGTATTCCGGCAACACAGCGAGCCGCATTAGATAACACACATCCGGCTTCGCCTTCTCGATCGCGACGCATCCACATGGCTGACCATCCTTTTCCAGGATGTAATATGTCACGCCCTTTGCTAAGTCATCTTCGATGCGCTGGTTTGTGCAAAACGCCAGAGACCTGGGATTATTCTCTTTCGTTATTCCGAATCTCTCGGCGACATCACGAAACGAATTACGGAGGAGATTCACCAAAACGCCCATGTCAGCTTCGTTTGCTTGTCTTATATTCATTGTCATTATCAAACTCTCATTTATCCAAAGTGTCAGACTTTTCGGTAGAAAGTCCGTCGACAAATACCCATTCAGTGTATGCTGAACTTTGGCGTAAATCTTTGACTGCTTTGTACTCTGGCGAACTATAAAACTGCTTCGCCTTTTGCATTGATTCGAACTCAACCAAAACAAGTCTTTTGGGACTCCATCTGCCTTCACATATTTCAAAGTCACCGCCTCTTACAAGGAACTTCCCTCCATAGCGTTTGATTATGGATGGAGTTGCTTTCGCATAATCTTTAAATGTTACATTATCTTTAACATCAACATTTGCAATAAGGTACACCGGCATGTTGTCTCCTATCTGTCAAAATAGATCATATGACCTTAGTCAAGTGCACTTACTTTTTGTTTATTATTTGTTTCATCACAATGGCAGTTCCAAACAGTGCTTGTCGTGCTCCAAAAGGCTTTTGCAAGCGTTTTTCCTATGCCCAATCTACGATACTGCGGCTTGACAAACAGCCTTTCCATTCCTAGTAGAGCCCCTTTTTTGATCTTTCAGGATACACTTTTACCATTGTTTTTAAGCAATACAACAACACAAGAACCGATTACAGTCGCCGAGCCGATAATCGACTGCCA
>SMTZ1_10012240_pt1 | contig 12820 bp, 11 predicted proteins | sample DeeMarSWOR136_30_FD_25667 | JGI IMG/M metagenome (IMG submission 25667) | reverse complement strand
GAGGCAATGCGGCAGGAGGCGGAGGAGGAGTAACAGGCAAAGCGCCTGACAAGTGAATCGTACATAATCGTCCGCCTGCGTCCGACAGCGGAAGAGAGTGTGTTCCTCAGCGTTTTGTTCTTGCCAGCTTACACCATACGGCCTCTATGCCATGCGACGAGCAGCAGCTTTTGAGGAGGTTTGTCGGAAACGGGTTGTTACCAACAAATGGTTCCTAAGAGGCCAAAGAATCGGATATATCAACAGACTAATTCTTTGTATCAACGTAAGGAAAGCGAAATGAAAAAATGGGTATTGGGCATAAGCCTGTTGATGATCTTGCCTGCCACTGAAATGACGAAAGCCGCGACCACCCATCCTCCGTCTCTGCAGGCCCCTGCGATATCAGGCCTTCCAACCAACGGCCTGACCCAATGTTCACCTGGATGGAGATTTCGCGTGAATGAGCGGGGCTCGGCGGTCAGCTTACAGACATCCCATACGCTGACACTTTTTGACTTTGGCACTCAGGCAGTATTGGCTCAAGTGACGACGACTCCAGGAACCGACCGGGTCTTTGAAGACCTCGGCGCACCGGCACCTCTTGCCGAAGGCCGCGATGACACTGTCTGCGTACGTTTCGGTAGTACGGGCGGTTATGACTATGGCTACCGTAACGTGATAGGTGACTCCGGGTGGCCTACAGGTGCGATTGAATATCTTGATACAAGGTACGCGAACAACGTAGGCCCCTCAGATTTCCCGACCTCTGTTCCGGTCGACGGCGAGTATGGCATTCCGGACATAGAATATGACTTCATAGACATCGTACCGGCTCCCGGTGCGACAGTCCTGGGCGGCATCGGCGTGGCTATTGTCGGCTGGCTGCGCAGGCGCAGAACGCTGTAAACCAACGTATTGTCAGAAAGCGAGCGTGACAGGAACTGTGAGTTCCGTACGCCGCCCCTATCGGCCATTCTCTTCCCCACCATCCGTCTTCCGGCCCCTCCTGCGTGCGAACAGAGCCGAGGGGCTTGCTCCGGCGGCGATATGGCAGTATCCTGTAGGTCAGCAGCCATGCGAAAGAGAAGTCGGTGTGTTCTGCCGGACCGTATTGACAGGATAAGAAATGGCTCTCATGGAATGCAGCGAATGTAAAGGGCAAGTCAGCAGCAAAGCAGAAAGCTGTCCTCACTGCGGAGCGCCTGGCGGAGACGGCAAGGTCAAGAAGCGGAAGAAATGGTATAACAGGACGTCGGTCACCTTGTGCGTGGCCGCCGGACTTGTTCTGATTGGTTTTGGGTTCATCCATGTGATCACCGGCGTCGTCTCGCCCTACCAACTGCCCTTTGATATCGTCCTGAAAGAATCCTTCGGCTACAGCGAAACGTTTGTGGACGCAGAGCAGATCAATGCACTGCCCTACAACGCCGCAAAGATAAGGTATCCGCTTGGCTGTAAAGCCCTTCAGAGGCACAATTACATGGAGTCCGGCAACGTGTTTGAGGCGAGAATGACGCGCCAGCTACGGGAGAACATGAAGCAGTGGCGCCGGGAGTTCGAGCGAACACTTAACCTGCCGGAGCGGCGATGGCAAGACCAATTGCGGGAACGGCCCCAATCCGGCCAGATCGATCCGGAAGATCCTAATGCCTACAACAGCCAGGGAATCGCCGCAGCCCGGCAAGGCCAATACGAAACAGCCCTCGCGGCATTCACCAGAGCCTTCCAGAGAGATCCCGTCTTTGCCGACGCCTACTACAACCGGGGGCTTGTCTCCGTCGCCATCGGTCTGCTGGGTCAAGGGGTCTCGGACTTCGGCAAGGTCGCGGAGATAAGACCCGGGTCCACTGAAGGCTACCACACACGTGGCTCCCTCTATTTCGCGATGAAGCAATACGATGAAGCCATCCTCGATTTCACGAAAATCGTCGAGCTTGACCCGACGGCTGCCGAAGCCATCTTCCAGCGGAGCCTTGCCTGCTATGCAAAGGGAGAATATGACCGGGCGTGGCAGGATGTTTACAGGATACAGAGCCTCGGCCACGTCGTGCCTGCGGAGTACCTAAAAGTCCTCCGTGTTGTTTCGACAAAGGAAAAGTAAACTCGGCACGGCGGCGAACGGAGGGATTCGAACCCCTCGTGCCTTTCGACACAACCGCTTTCAAGACCGCCGCGCGAAAACCCCGACCCCAGCAAAAAAACAATGGCTTACCAGAACCGAATCCATCACTTACAAACCAGCCTGCAAAGAGGAGCCAAGAGAGCAGGGGAATTTGCTCCAGAACACGCCCTATTTTTCGGCTGGGCTCGTAGCTGGCTGGGCGGAAGTGCCCGCCGTATCAGGGTGGCAATCGAGACCTTGGCGGCTGCACACAATCGCATCAGCCAGGTCAAGAGAAGAACGGTTGTTCTTTTGAACCGTTCATCTGATGCTCTCGACGTGAAGAGGCTTGGTGCATTTTCTTAGTGAGATTTGATAAACCTTTTGAGTCTTCGTTGGACCTTTTTCAGGAAGTCAAGAAGTCTGATTCGTCTTCTACGAAGGACTCTTTCCCATACATCAATTTCCTTCAGTCTGTCTCTTATGTTCAGGTGCTGTGTGCAGGCCTCTTCGCAGGCGGCGCATTCAGTACAGTCGCCCGCGTTAGCGACGCGATCTGACAGGAGATTCCAGTGGTAGAATCTCATCCTACCGAGCATTTCTCTTTCGGTTCGGTGGAAGAGGGGCTTTTCGTTGTAGGCCTGCATATAGCTTGCGATGGGGATGTTTGCCGGGCAGCATTCCACGCAATAGCCGCAGCCGGTACACAGAGCGTTCATGTTTTCGGAGACGTGGGCTCGGACGCGGGCGATATCGCCTTCGGTGAAGGCTTTGGCGGCGTCGGCGATTCGGCAGGCAGCATCGATGTGCTCTCTCGTGGTGAAGCCCACGAGTGTTACTGTTATTTGGGGGCAGTTGATACAGAATCGCAGTGCGGCTTGTGTTGGCGTTTCACTGCCGTCTGCGAGGAAAGCGAATTCCTTTTCATGCTGAGGAATCAGTCCGCCGGAGAGCGGATTCATGGCGACGACGCCGAGGCCGGCTTCATATGCGGCTTGGATGCCTTCCCAGCGGTAGGGAAAGTTCAGGATGTTGACGCCGAGGAGAACGCCTTCAAATTCGCCCTTCTGGACGATGTGCTTTATCTGGTCGCCCGGCAGGTGGGTGGAGATAACGATGTGCCCGATTAAGCCTTCTTCCTTGCATCTGATCAGGCCGGCGTACTGACCGCCTTTTTTCATCGCCCGTTCATACTGATCCATCCTGCGGATACACCAGATATGATAGAAATCGATCCTGTCCACATTCAGACGTTTCAGTGATTTCTCAACCGCGGCTCGCGCCCGCCCCGCCGCGTTAGGAGTCATCGGCACACCGCCTTTGGTGGAGACATAGTAGCTGTCGCGACGGTCAGCCATCTGTTTCAGTGCGACGCCGAAGATGCTTTCGCTCGTACCGCTGCAATATCCCGGCGCAGTATCGAAAAAGTTGATGCCCTTGCTCTGGGCATAGAGCAAAAGCTGAGCGTTCTCTTCGTTCGATTTGGATTCATCAAACCGCATCCCCCCAAAGCCAACGGCACTCACTTTGGCCCCCGTCTTGCCGTACTCACTGTAGATCATGCGGTAAGGTCTGATTTTCCGTTAACACTGTACATGCTCTCTCAGCCACGCTGCCGGGCCTCATTTCCCACAAAGTACCACGTCTGTCTTGAGCATTCAAGCTTTCGGATCAGATGATGCCAAGACGAGGTCGGCCATTCTACGAGCCCGAAGATATCTGAGGGCGACTCCGTGAGATTCTGAGCGTGTGGCCTCACAACGCCTTGCGTCTGCGCAGCTTCCAGCCGGCAAAGCTAAGGCCGATGGACAAGCAGTCCGAGAATCGGATTTCGTCTCATTTTTTGCCTCCTTCCAAAACTGTCGATGTCCTTGAATTGTATTTCTACAATGTTTCAGCACAGCCAACTCCTTTTGATCCGGTGTTCCTCAAATAGGAGCGCGCTCGTAACCGTGCGCCTGTGCCGCCGAGCGGGCGTATAGCAGCAGCGCATGGCCCCATGGGAACATCCGTGTTAGTAGAAACTTGCGGTAGGGTCCTCCTCCTTTGAGGCCCAGCACAACCGCCTCTCTCGGCCTCTCTCGAAGCACTGCGGCAATCTAACACTTGCCTGTGTCGTGCGTCAAGCAAGAAGTAGTAGATTTCGCAGATTAGTGCAGAATATGTATGTACCAGAATAGGAAACCTGCGACCCCGCTCGAGCTTACATTCTGACAGAATGTACATTTGCAGAATCCTGCATCTTGTTGTGTTGTAAGAAATGGACAGTCAGAATGCTGGCCATTCCAGCCGATTCGATCACAATAGACCTTGGTGGCGATAACCGCGCTCGAGGGAATTGTGGCCGATGAATTGTAATTAGGCGTTGAAGCCTCCCGGATGTACTCTGCTGTTTCGGCTCGGCACAGTTGTCAATTGTCGTTCTACGTATTTTTACCTTGAAAAGCCCCTGCGTAGGGGAGGGAAAGGAGTAAGCGAATTTGCAGGGGCTTTACGGCTGCTCAATAATCCTTGAAGCTTCTCATCCACTGGGGCCAGTCTTCGGGTCGAATACCGCCGGCCTGGGTCCACGGGCCGGATGTGTTATAGGAGCGATGCCATCTCAATGCCCAAAGCTGCTTGAGCCCGACCTTCCTCGCGGAGAAGTCCAGGAAAAGGGTGTTCACGAATCCATTGTGCCGGTTGAGGCAGATGCGCCCCATATTATCGCCTTGCCACTGCTCACCGTCAAACGTCGGAGGCGTGTCCGTCGGGTACGGCCAGAAGTTGTACCGCTGCCCCCCTAAGAACAGCGGCACATAACCGGCTTGTTTCACATTCGGGGTTCTCCAGTGGTCCTGTTCGAACGTCCCGCCGGCGCCGAGGCCGCGCTCCGGATTATTGCACCAGCCGTTGATCCCATAGCTGCCCTTGAGCGGTTTGAGCCACCCATCCCGCTGCCAGTAGCCCCAGGCGGAGGTCGACCCGCGGAACGTGCCCTCCAGCCCCGTCGCATTGCCGAACTCATCGAACCAGGGCTGCGTGGCATTCGGGCAGCAGGCGACATCGCTTTCGTACTTGTGGTACTCCCCCATCGCTCGGCACCACCGATTGTTGCCGGTGCCTTGGCGGGTGCCTGCAAAACCCTCCATGAAATAGCCGCCGTATTCCTCCGTGTACATTGAAAACCATAGACTCCACTGTTTCAAAAGCGATAAACAAGCGACCGCTCTGGCCTGTTTCTTGACGCGCTGCAAGGCCGGCATAAGGATCGCCATCAGCAGGGCGATAATCGCAATCACGACCAGAAGCTCTATTAACGTAAACCCTCTTGCCTTACGCATGACGGGTCCCCTTCCTTCAAAGAAGGCTCTTCAAAGCGATCTTTCTCTCTGAGACATGATGATGCTCCCGGTGCTCATCTGCAATGATTCTACCACATCCGGGTGCGTGGGTGCAAGCTCAGAAGCCATTTTGCGGCGTGATCTCCGCATGAGCAGATCGTCGATCGATGATAGACCGCATTTGTCAGTCTTCTTGGTTAATCTTCAGTTCAATCATGCCGATAGAGAGATTTGCCGTTGATAACAACTGCTCAGGCAACAGAAGAGGTCTTGAAAAGAAATGTTTGAACCAGAATATGAAAATCTAACGTGCCCGAACTGCCATCATCGTGAAGTGTATTTTGACCGTCAGATGGGTCACTATTGCATGTTCTGCGGTCATCAGTTCAGTACCGAAGAGGTGGAAGCGCTGCTCGAACGCGAACTCTGCCACATAAATGCTGACGGGTGAAAGAGAAATCACGGCATAGAACGCAAACACTTCTGTCATGCCACTCGATATACAGAGGTCAGAAGGAACGAAGCCCCTGCATAGCGGAGGGAAAGGAACAAGCGACAAATACGCAGGGGCTTGAGAACCGGTCAATAATCTTTGAAGCTTCTCATCCACTCGGGCCAGTCTTCGCGGGTGGCGCCGCCGAGTCGAGTATAGGGACCCGCCGTCTCGTACTCGCGGTGCCACTTCAAGGTCCACAACTCTTTAAGGCCCATCGGTCCGACCGACCAGTCGAGGAATACGCCGTTGACCATCCCGTTGTGTCGATTCACAGAGAAACGGGCCATGTTGCTCTGGCCCTGCCAGGGCTGACCGAAATAATCCGGCGGCGCGTTCTCGGGACTGGGCCAGCCGTCGATCCACTTGGCATCCAGCAGCAGGGGCACCAAGCCCGCGCCCCGGACCTGCGGGGTCTTCCACCGTATACTGTAATTCTGCTGGGATGATCCTACGCCGTCGGTCGGGCAGCGGGTCTCAACCCATCCGTTGATCCCATAGCTGCCGAAATCGCCTTTCGTCAGGAAGGTGCCGGGATCTCGGCCCCAGGCCCCGTAAGGGGGTGAGCCGCCTTCGGTATAAGGTTTCGTCGCCTCGGGGCAGCAGCGGAAATCCCCGATCTTGTAGTACAGCCGGGCCGCGTCCATCCACCACAGGCTTCCCTCTCTCTGACCGACCCAGCCTTTCCAGAAAAGTCCGTTGTAGTCGTCGGTGTACATCATAAAGATGACGCCCCATTGCTTGAGGTTCACTTGGCAGGTGACCTTCCTCGACTGCTTTTTCACACGCCCCATCGCCGGCATGAGAATGGCAAGCAGCAATGCGATAATCGCGATCACAACCAGAAGCTCGATTAACGTAAAACCTCTTGCCTTCCGCATGATTGCCTGACCTCGCTATTCCGGATCCGTTCCGTCCATGTGGCGGTCCCTTAGTCGGGAAGAAATTGCATCCATTCCGGCCAGTCCTGAGGCAGCGCACCACCGGTTAACGTCCACGGTCCCGTCTCGTCGTACTCCCGGTTCCAATTCATTTTCCAAAGCCCTTTGAGCCGGACATGCCGGACAGACCAATCCAGCATGGCGACGTTAATCGCCTCATTATGCCGGTTCAGGCAGAAACGTTTCATGTTGTCCCCAAAGCTATAGCTCCACTCCCCTTCGAATTCAGGCGGATTGTCCACATGGTGCGGAGCGCCGCCCACCCAGAGGCAATCGGCAAAAGCGGGAATGTAGCTGGCCTGCTTGACATTCTTCGTTCGCCAGTTCATCGTCGTGGAGGCTCCCCACTGCGTTTCTAGACTCGGGGGCGGATTGAAAAGGAACTCGTTGATGCCGTAGCTGCCGGTGAACCTTCCGGATTCCCAAAGCATGAACGTATCGCCCCAGCTCGCCCGCCCGACCTCCTTTCGCTCACTGACCATAGGACAATAGCGCATTTCGCCGGTCTTGTAGTAAGGCTCGGCCGGCTCCATCCATTCGAAATAGGGAGTTTGACCGGCCATGAAGTAGCCGTTGTGATCATCGGCGTAGAAGTTCAACACCAGCCCCCACTGCTTCAGATTCGACAGGCAGACAACCGACTTGGCCTGTTTGCGCACCTTCTGAAGCGCCGGCATCAGGATCGCCAACAGCAGTGCGATGATCGCGATCACAACCAAAAGCTCTATCAACGTGAATCCTCTTTGCGTGCGCATCGTTGGTCTCCTTCTTGCATACGGAAGGTTGACTTAAACTAACTTCTGTTCTTGAGACATGGTACTCCTCTTGGCGTTTATCTGCCATGATTATACCACATCCGGGCGCGTGGATGCAAGCGCAGAAGACGATAATGCAAAAAGCCCCTGCGACGAAGTAAGCGGAAAAGATGCAGGGACATATGGGGATAAGCGTAGCGGCAACGTCTTCATTCCCCGGATACCCGACAGAAATCGGGAAAGCGGCTTAAAAGGTAGGCCTGTTCTTTGGCAATTCTCTCGGCGGAAATGCCATTCTCGACGAAGCCAGCGTAGGTCCTTTCATGCCAATCAAGAGTGCGTTTGCACTTTAGGATCTCAACTTGAATGTCTATTATCTCTCCGTCATGAAACTGAATCTTAAGGTCAACGGTGCTCTTGATGGTAATCGGGCTCGTACATTGCTCGCAGTTGTTCATGCAAACAAGCCTTATCCCTTTCATGGACATGTCAGCAATGCGAAAGTTGGCATTCAGCACCTTGGGTGCGGCAGTTGGTGGATAAGCCAATCTGGCGAACCGCCTTCTATCACGATCTCTCCTCTCGCCCTCTCTCATGCCCCCTATTGCAACTGGATCGCTACTTTTATCGCCTTGCTTTCCATTGCCGGAAATGTCCCATCGCATGGTCCGCTTCTCCGCATTTTGTGTTGTAGAGTCGGAACCGAGAAGCCGACGGGCCGGTTGCCCGTCTTGTCCAAGACGGGAGTCTCATCAATGATGGGTTTCTCGCCGCTACTACACTATCGACTACTTTCGAGCCTAACGTGAGTTCACCCGTCCATTTCCGCAAAAGAATACGTAGAACTACTTATTGTTTCTTGAGAAGCCCCTGCATAGCGGAGGGAGAGGAAAAAGCACCGTTGAAAAAGCGACGCAGGGGCTTGAGGACTGCTCAGTAGTCCTTGAAGTTTCTCATCCATTCAGGCCAATCGTCCGGCTGGCACCCGCCTGCTTTTGTCCAGGGGCCGCCTGTGTCGAACTGTCGGTGCCACTTGCGTGTCCACAACTCCTTGATCCCGACTTTTCTTACGGCGAAATTCAAAAAGACCATATTTGTTGTCCCATCGTGCCGGTTACCAGGTCATGGCGGCGATTGATAAGAATCTGCTTGGGGGAATTCCCTATACGATTGTGGTTCGGCCGGGTGGACAGGTTATCTATCGCCGTCTGGGAAAGGTCGATCCGCTGGAGCTCAAGAAGGCCATCGTCGAATACCTGGGGCGCCGTTACAAATGAACCGGCGCCTCTCGTGTCAGGCTCGCCTCTGTCCAGATTAGTCGAATGCCAAGATTAGGTTCTAACTGGGCGTTTCACCGCCCATGCCTGTGACTCACGGCGTTCTGCCCCCGTGCAAGCAGAGCAGAACGGCCGGACCGGCTCTCCTAACGGCCTGTGTATTTGGTCAGGTAAACAGTGGCCTGGCCGAACCAGGATCGGTCTTCTGTGAGTCTTCCGACAACGGTAAGCGTGGTCTCTCCGCGGTCGGGCATCGCATTCAACAGCGTCCTCTTATCGAATAGAGCAATGATCTTGGCTCTCGTGGCCGTGCCGTGCACGATCTGACGATGTGCCCTGATCGTGCCATAAGGTTCGGGCAGATAAAGTATGGGCAGCACATCTTCGACGTCGTCTCTTCCAAACCCCGCAGGCAAGACCGCGGTAGCCTGGATATCGTAGGTTCCGTCTGTGTCTCTGATGATCTCAGGTAATATTCTGAAACTCAGAGCCTGAGTTTCAGGCTGAGGCGGCTGAGGCGGCTGAGGCGGACTCTCACCTGTGATGATTTCAACGTCAACGGTGGCCGTCGTCGGTGACGTTTCGGCGCTGTCGATGGTGGCAATATTGGTCATGATCTTGCCCGGGTCCACATCTTTATCGATCCGTACGGCTAAGGTTACGCACGTTGTTGATCCTGGCGGGAGAGATTTATACGACCATGTATACGTGTGGGAATCCGGATCATATTGCCCGAAGTCTCCGTCACCCTCAGCGGATTCAAAAAGCGCCTCCTTCGGGAGTTCATCGACGATAGTGACATCGGTGACGGCAGCATCATTGTTATTGGTGAAGCAAATGTTATAGGTAACGGGGTCACCAGGATCGATCCACGCGGTTCCGCCAGCAATGTTCCCGACGACTGTCTTACTCAGGCTGAGAGGTTTGTAGTATGTGACCATATCAGCGCTTGCCGTTGTCGGGTGTGTTTCATCACTGTCGATAGTGACATAATTGGTGATGACTGTGGCCGGGGGCGCCTCTTGGTTCACCCGTACCACCAACTCCAGATACGTGGCTATTTGCGGCGAGAGAGTCCCGTAGAGCCACGTGTACGTATGCGTCTTCGCGTCATATTGTCCGGGCTTTCCGCCAGCGGCTTCTACGAAGCTTACCTCCGGCGGAAGCACGTCAACGATGGTCACGTTGTGTACTGCCGAATCACTATCCATATTACCGAAGTGAATTTCATACGTGACGATCTCGTTGGCGGACACCAACGGTATCTCGCCGCCGACGCTTCCGGTGATACTCTTACGCAGACTGAGCAGGTCCTGATATGTGATTGCCTCGACGCTTGCCGTCGAGGGCGGCGTTTCAGCGCTATCGACGATCACAGAGTTGATGATGGTCGTGCCCGGTTCGACGTCTTTTTCAATCTGCACATTCACATTCAGACATTTCGTCTCTCCCGGCGCCAGAGATGGGAATGACCAGGTATACGTATGCTCCGTGGCGTCGTACTTGCCGGACGGTGTATCCTTGCCAAGGCCCACGAACCGCACCTCGTCCGGGAGGTAATCCACCAAGGAAACATCCGTCACGGTGAAATCATTGCCACCATTGTCGAAGCAGATCGTATAGGTCATACGTTCATCCGTATCGACCCACGCGACCTGGCCTTCGGCGACGCCGGCAATGCTCTTCGTCACATTCAGACCATGGCTTTCTGCGGCAACATCAAGGCTCTTTGTCGTTGGCCCCGTTTGATCGCTGTTGATCGTCACGGAATTCGTGATGATTGTGCCGGTCTCCACGTCCTTGTCCACCTCTACGGTCAACTCCAGAACGGCTGAGGCCCCCGGTGGCAAAGATGGATACAGCCATTCGTAGGTGTGCGTATCAGGATCATAGTGCCCGTTGACTCCGTCCTCATCCGCCGTGATGAAGGTGACCTCGTCCGGAAGTCGGTCAGTGACCACGGCATTAGTTACTATGAAATCGTTGGAATTATCGAAGTGGATGCCGTAGGTGATCGTGGCGCCTACACCTACGGACGGAGTATGATCGGGACCCGTCGTACCACTGCCGCCTCTGACGAGTGTCTTTCTGAGATTGAGTGGGTCGTAACCGATGTCTCTGCCCGGGACGACCACATCGGTCGGATTGCCAATTTTGGGGATTATGGCTATCTGTCTGAGATTTGTGTCGAAGACCAGAAGATCATCTCCGCCGGGTGCGTTGTTCACACCGGTGGTCAGGTACACGTAACCGGTGGCCGGGTCCACAGCAAGCCCCATCACCCCGGCATCGGGCCCCACCTGAACTTCTTTCACCGTTCCCGTTGCTATGTGATACTGAGTGAGGTACTTGTGCCCGACAGCACCTTCGCGGGAATATGCAAAACCGCCGCCGGTATAAAGGAAGCCCCTCACGACGCCTACGGCGACGCTAACGGCGCGACGGTCCAGTCTGATCGTGTCCACCTGTCGCCAATCAGAGGTTCTGTAGACAGTGACATCCTTAGTGCCATTCGTCACGTAGAGCAGGTCGTCGATTTCGTTCAGGGCGATCCCATAGGCCGAGGCTCCTCTGAGGGTGACCGGAGAACGCGGCGCGTGTGTCAATGTCTTGGTCTCCGCGTCCCAGTCATATACATACAATGTAGTACTGAGACGGTCAACACAGTACAGCAACTTTTTATCGTGATCGTAGACAATGCCGGCCAAGTTTCTGGCATCCGGAGCCTCCACTGTTCCTTCGCTCGTCAGCGTTATGGCATCCACCAGCCGGATTTCTTCGGCGTTTTCGTACGTGATGAACAGGTATCCCGTATCCGTATCGATCGCCATCCCTACGGCACCGAGCTCTTTGTGCCGTACATGGAGTTCAGTTTGAAAGGTCAGTGTACCATCAGGTTCGATGTTGTATGCCTGTATGGGTTGAGTCGCGTCTGTAATGGCACCTTTGTCAGCAATGACGTACAGTGACTTTGCGACCAGATTTGCAGGGACAACCACCAGTGATACGGCAACCGCCAGGAATACCAGGAATGTGTTGAGCCGTGACGTGCTCTTCCCGTTTCTGCTTCTCATGATCAAGTTCCCACAAAAAACCATCTCTGCTTTGAATGTTCGTTTTCTTGACTAACTGTGGTTGTCCATCCCCGTTGCAGTCACGTTCCGAACGTGGGACGACTGGGTCTTTGGTGGGAGAAAACCTATGAGAAAAAAAGAAACAGGTTCTCACCGCGCCTCCATAGACAGCAATCCATGGTTTAGCGTACACTATTTGGCCATATTTGTCAAGGAAAAAATGCCAAGCGCCGCCCGGCTACTCGCGGAGGGGTGCTGCGCGACGCTGGCACAGGATCATCGGGCTTGTTTATGCCCATGCCAGCCGTCCTCCGCATTCCAGAGGCGAGCACTCGTGACCCTTGTGGCTTCGCCCTGTGCCGAGCGCAAGAGTCGTGCGAGAGACTCCTGAGAGTCCTTCTTGAGCCTTTCCCGCTCGATTCTCCCTTGGGATCTGGCACGTGATGGTCGAAATGCGGCTAAAATGACAAAAAATTTGAGTTATCTTTTCCGCTGGGGCGGAACTATTAGTGGGATGAGTCCTATAATGTCGATTGGCGCGGGGATTTTTCAATATTTCATCCGGTTTGCCCCAAATAGCCGAAATCATTAAAGATTCGCATGTTTTTGTAACCTTCTAATCTCCACTAACAACGTCCATAGTGAGATAGCATCGCTTTTTTAAGTGGTGACATTTGAATACCCTCGCGCGCGTGCGCGCGTAGTAATGTCTACAAACTCATTCATAACTCAAAATTCACGTTTCTATTCTTTCATTATCCGGATATTCCGAATATTATTTTGGACGTCACAGAATGTAGTCTTTTGTTGACCCTCACAATTTCTGAATTCCCTCGCGCGCTACGGGGGGGAATAATTCGTTTTTTTGCCAGAA
>SMTZ1_10005425_pt1 | contig 12821 bp, 9 predicted proteins | sample DeeMarSWOR136_30_FD_25667 | JGI IMG/M metagenome (IMG submission 25667) | reverse complement strand
GCTGAAAAAGCTGTTGAAAATAAAATGAGTGAAGAAGAATTAAGGAACAAGGCAAAAGAATATGCTGAGAAAGAGCCAGGATTAAAACTTAACCCTAATGATAATATTGTTAATGCCATAGTAATGGGCCTTGCAAGAAATCAGGAAAAATATGGTGCTGCTTATTGCCCTTGCAGACCAGTTACTGGCAATAAAGAGGAAGATAAAAAGATAATTTGTCCATGTATCTATAACAAAGATGAGATAGAAAAAGACGGACATTGTCATTGCAGGCTTTTTGTAAAAGAAGAATAATGAAAATCAAAGATTTTCAAATAACAAAACCAAGGTTTCATTATAATGGAAAAGTGGATTTTAGATGTTAAACAACGCGCTACAACTGGTAAAGCTCCAATAGGTAGCGGACGCTCAGCAAATGCTGATAAAATAAGTTTCGGTGATCTTGTTTTTGTTCCAGCCCAATTAGCAAAAAAGCCAGTTGATTATTTCAAAGAAAAAATTTCTTCTGAAACAATTATTGGAAAATCAAGTAAATACCCTTTGAAACTAAAAACTCCAATCTTAATTGCAGCTATGTCTTTTGGTGCACTTTCAAAAGAAGCTAAGATTGCCCTTGCAAAAGGTGCAACTCTTTCTGGAACAGCTGCAAATACCGGTGAAGGTGGGATGTTGCCTGATGAAAGAAAAGAAGCTAAGATATTAATTGCGCAATATTCAACAGGCCGCTTTGGGGTTGATGAAAAATATCTAAAATCTGCTGATGCAATTGAAATTAAACTAGGTCAAGGTGCAAAACCAGGACAAGGAGGCTTACTTCCTGCTCATAAAGTCACAGAGGAAATTTCTAAAGTAAGAAAAGTTCCAATGGGCGAAGATGTTCATTCCCCCGCTTACCACGCAGACATAAAAGATATTGGGGATTTGAAGAAAAAAGTTGATTGGATCAGGGAGCTTACTGGTGGCAAACCAATAATAATCAAACTTGGTGCAGGTGATGTAGAAAAAGATGTTGAGCTAGCTGTTAAGGCAAATCCAGATGCAATTGCAATTGATGGTATGGCTGGCGGAACAGGTGCTGCACCAGAAATTATGTTAAATGATTTTGGAATACCAACATTAGCTGCAGTAGTCAGAGCAAGAAAAACACTTGATAAACTAAATGCAAAGCAAGAACTAATAATTGGCGGTGGTTTAAACACAGGCGCTGATATTGCAAAAGCTTTGGCGCTTGGAGCAGATGCTGTTTTTATTGGCTTTCCAATGTTAACTGCAATGGGTTGTATTTATTGCAAGCAATGCTATAAAGACACTTGTCCTTTTGGTGTTACTACGCAAGATCCTGGGTTGAGAAAGAAGTTTCCAAAAAATGCCGCAGAAGGTGTTGCAAATTACATTAATGCTTGTACAGAAGAAGTAAAGATGGCTGCAGGTGCTTGCGGCTATAATAACATTCATAAATTAAATAAAAAAGATTTGAAAGCACTTGACAAAACCATTTCTGAAATTGCAGATGTACCTTTAGTTTAATAACATTTATATGTAAGTATTTTTAACAAATTTTTATGTATGAAGATTTAGCTGATTTTGCTGTAAAACATGCTCTGCAATTAGGAGCTTCTTATGCTGAAGCAAGGCTTGAGCACAATACTGGTAATAACTTTATACTGAAAAATGGAATTTTAGAAGGCTCTGCTTTTGCAGAATTATATGGCTTAGGTGTGCGATTTGTTAAAGATCAGACACTTGGTTTCATATCAATTAATGATTTTAACAAAGACATTATCAAAAAACTTGTTGAACGTTCTGTTAAACTAACACATACTTCTTCTAGAATAAAAGACCCTGTTAAATTTTCAGAAGAACCTGCTGTTAAGAAAAATTATTCTGTTAAGCAAAAAATAAATCTGCAAGACCTAGAGCCTAGTAAAAAAATTGGCTGGCTTATTGATTTGGATAAAGCAATTTTAAAAACAAAAGCTAATCTTCCTGGAAGGTACATTTCTTTGTCTGATAATCTTACTAAAAAATATTTTGTAAATTCAGAAGGCTCAAAAATAACTTCCAATATTCCTAGAATTGGATTTTATTATGTATTAACAATTGAAGAAAAAGGAAATACTGTACAAAGATACTGGCAATATGGATCTGCTTCTGGATGGGAAGGCATCAATAAAGGTAATTTCTTGGAAAAAGTTCCACGAGAAGTATTAGCTCTTCAAAAAAATCTTAAAGAAGGTGTTGCATCGCCAAAAGGTGAGGTTGATCTTGTTGTTGCACCAGAAGTAACTGGAATAATGGTGCATGAAAGCGTGGGCCATCCTTATGAAGCTGACAGGATTCTCGGAAGAGAAGCTGCGCAAGCAGGAGAATCTTTTGTAAATCCAGACATGCTCGGAAAACAAATTGGCTCTGAAATTGTAACTGTTGTGGATGATCCTGCTGTTGAAAACAGCTATGGCTTTTATCTTTATGACGATGAGGGTGTTGCTGCTAAAAGAAAATTCTTGATGAAAAATGGAAAAATCAATGAATTTTTACACAACAGGGAAACAGCAGCTGAAATGAATCTGAAAAGCAATGGAAGTTCTCGTGCAAGTGCTTTTGATAAAGAAGCAATTGTTAGAATGAGTAATACTTTTATGTTGCCTGGAAAATTTACTGAACAAGAACTTATTGAAGGCGTGAAAAAAGGTGTTTATGTTAAAAATTTCATGGAATGGAACATAGATGACAAAAGATGGAATCAAAAATATGTTGGCAGTGAAGCATATTTAATAGAAAATGGAAAAATTACCAAACCAGTTAAGAATCCAATAATAGAACTAACAACTTCTGCTTTATACAGTTCAATTGATGGTATTGGTAAAAATGTTGAATATCATGCAGGATCATGTGGAAAAGGTGAACCAATGCAAGGAATTCCTGTATGGATGGGTGGCCCAAGCATAAGGCTGAGGAAAATAAGGCTGGCATAATGGAACAATATATTGAATTAGCTCATTATTTGAAAAAGAAACTGCAAGAAGCAGGAGCCCAAGACCTAGTAATTGAAGCTGGCAAAAGCAGAGCGAGCCACTTAAAGTTCGTAAACAACAAAATTGCAAAAACAGGAACAGAAGGTTTGGTTGATATTGGTGTTTTTGCTGTAAAAGATAAAAAAATAGTTTCTACTGCATTAAAGGAATTTACAAAACCAGGTGTGGATAGATTAGCTAAGAATGTTGGAAAGTTCTTTGGTCACATGCAAGCAAATGAAAACTACAGAGCAATTGCAAAAGGTCCTTTCAAGTACAAAGAAATTCCTGATACTTATGATAAAAAAGTAATGGAATTAGAAGATGAACAAGTTGATTTAGTTGAAAAAGGAATTAATGCTGCACTTGCAGCTGGTGCAAAACGAACAGCTGGTGTTTTTGAAATTGAAGAAGATGAAATTTTCTTGCTGACATCTAATGATGTTGAGGTGCGGGACAAAGGTACTACTCTTTATTTTTCAATAAGAGCTTTTGCTGATAAAAATGCATCTGGTCACATGACTGCTAGTTCAAGGATTTTGAAAAATTTTGATGTTGAACGTGCCGGAGAATTTGCAGGCTCTATTGCCAAAAAGGCGCTAAATCCAAAACCTGGTGTTTTTGGAAAATATGATATTATTTTTGAGCCATTGTCTTTTGCAGCTATACTTGACCGCATAATAGATGCTACTTCTATTTTTGATGTTGAAGCAGGAATATCTTGTTTTGCTAATAAATTAAATAAAACAATTGCTAGCCCAATAGTCAAATTAATTGATGACGGTAGCTTGCTAGGTGGTTATGATTCATCTAAATTTGACGCTGAAGGTGTTCCAACACAAAAAAATATTGTAATTGACAAGGGTATATTGAAAACATACTTGCACAATACATCAACAGCTTTAAGGTATAATACCAAAACAACTGCAAATGCAGGTTTAATTGCCCCCTCACCGCACAATGCAATTCTTGAGCCAGGAAAAATAACCAAAGATAAATTATTTGAAAGTGTAAAAAACGGAATTTACATTACAAATGTTTGGTATACTCGTTTTCAGAATTATAATACTGGTGATTTCTCAACAATTCCAAGAGATGGGATCTTCTTAATCGAAAATGGAAAAATAAAACACCCTATCTCTAACATAAGAGTTAGTGACAATTTGATAAATATGCTAAAAAATATTTCTTCAATTGCAAATGATCCAAAGCAAATCTATAGCTGGGAAGTAAGTGTTCCTGTTATTACTCCAACAGTATTAGTAAAAAACGTAAATATAACTAAACCAAAGAAATAACTATCTCTTGCCTCTTGAACAAGCTACGCAAATATTTCTAATAGCATCTGTATGCACTTCACATATTAGAGCACCACAAAGAGGACAAGTACGTTTAGCTGGTCTTCCGCAATAAACACACAAACCAGTTACTTTTACTATTTTTCCCACCTCCACCTTGTTCCAGATTCTTTGTCTTCTAATATAATTCCTTTTTCCCTTAGTTCTGCACGGATCTTATCTGATTCTTTCCACTTTTTTTCTTTTCTTAATTTTTCACGTTTTTTAATTAGCTTTGTTATTTCAGAAGGCAATGCTTTTTCCTTCCTTGGTTTGAAGTCGATACCAAGCACTTTCCCTGCTTCATAAATTACTGGCGACAGATTTTCTTTGCTTTTATTCATCTTCTTTGCAATTTCAAGCAAAAGTGCAATAACTTTAGGTGTATTGAAATCATCATCCATTATTTTGACAAATTTATCAGTCCATTTCTTTGTATCTGCTTTTTTCTTTCCAGATTTAATTGCGGTTCTTATGTAATCCAAATTTTCCTTTGCCTGTTTAATTGCAGCTTCAGAATAATCGGTAGGGCTGCGATAATGCGTAGATGCAAACATCAGGCGAATAACATCAACATCCCATTTACCTAGTGCGTCACGAATTGTTACAAAATTCTTAAGAGATTTTGACATTTTTTTACCTTCTACATTAAGAAAACCTGTGTGCAACCAATATCTCACAAGTGGTTTTTTTCCACTTGCAGCTTCCATCTGAGCTATTTCAGCTTCGTGGTGTGGAAAAATTAAATCTCTTGCTCCGCCATGAATATCATATTGAGGGCCAAATTCTGTTTCTGTAATTGCTGTATCTTCTATGTGCCAACCAGGTCGTCCTGCTCCAAATTCAGATTCCCACTTAGGCTCTCCTGGTTTAGAATATTTCCAAAGTGCAAAATCTGCTCTATTTCTCTTTCCAATTGATTTATCTATGCGTGAAACAGCATCTTCTGCTTGTTCAGCTGTGCGTCCAGAGAGCTTTCCATAATCCTTGAATTTAGATACGTCGAAGTAAATACCATCTTTTAGCTTGTACGCATAGCCTTTTTTCAAGAGGGTCTTTACTTGCTTCTGGATTGCATCTATGTACTTGGTTGCTGGTGCATATTTATCTACGCTTATTATTTTTAGTGCCTTCATATCCCTAAAATAAGCCGTTGTATATTTGCGGGAAAGCTCTTTCCAACTAGTGCGCTTTTCCCTTGCTCTGCTAATTATCTTGTCATCAATGTCAGTTATATTCTGAAGATAAAATACTTTCAAGCCCCTGTACCGCAAATATCTCACTATTGTATCAAAAGCCACATATGTCCGAGCATGCCCAATATGTGAATCATCATAAACAGTTGGTCCACATACAAAAAGCTGGAGCTTTTTGCCTGGCCTTGGTTTCAGGGCCTCTTTCTTTTGTTTTAAGGTATTGTACAGTTGAATTGCCATTGTAAAGCGGAGGGTGGGATTTGAACCCACAATCTGTCGCTCTGCAGGCGACCGCCTTACCGTTTGGCCACCTCCGCTTAATTTAACCTACATCTAGAGGCTATAAAAAGATTTTTAAGCCTTAAATCTTGGATTTTATAGTAAGATGGCAGATGAAGAACAAGAAGAAAAATCAGCCTCCGAAGAAGGGGAAGAAGAGGAAGAAACAGCCTTAGAAGAGGACAACGGCTTACCATTTCCAAGAGCTAGAGTAGTCTCAATTATGAGAGGTGAAATAGGAAAAGCCAAGCAATTAAGATCAGAAGTAAAAGAAGCTGTAAATATTTGGCTTGGAAATTTGCTAAAGAAAATATCTAGAGAAATGGGAAATACCCAATATGGCTCTGTTGGAATTTCTGATTTTCAAAGGGCAACTAAGCCTTATGATTTAATTGAGGATATAATCAAAGATGAAGAAAGACTATTAGTAAGTCTTGAAAAAATCAAAGCTGATTCTGATCATGTTATTAGAGAAATGAGAAGATTTATTGCGGTACTAAGAAGCAAAGAACGAGAAGAAGAATAATAATCTCTATGAAAAGTTCAAATCAGCTGGCCGAAGGCCAGATAGAACTTGCTTTTTTCCCACTGGATTTGGATTACGAAATACTGGATGGGCACACAGTAATCAGAATTTTTGGTTCTACTCCTGATAAAAAGCGGGTTGCTGTCATTGACAAAAATTTTGCGCCGTATTTCAGAGCAATAATTAGTCCAGATACAAATTTAGATGAATTCACAACTAAATTAAAAAATCTCGAAGTTAGGGACAAAGAACAGATAATAAAAATACAAGGCGTGCAGATAAAAGATAAAAAGTTCTTAAGGGAAGATGTTAAGGCTGCAAAAATAACTGTTGCTGAACCAAGTGACATTTCAAAGATTCGTGCTGTTGTTAAAAATTTTCCAGAAGTAATTTCAACGCAAGAATTTGATATCAAATTTTACAGGCGTTATTTGATTGACAAAGGGATTACGCCTTGCACGTTATGCCGAGCAATTGGCAAGATTGTCCGCAGAAGTGACTTGGATGTTGATATTGCTTTAGAAGCTGATAATGTTAGTACTTCTAGTTCTGATTTAATTTCAAACCCAAAAATAATTGGATTTGATATTGAAACCCAGTGTAAAGGGGCTTTTCCAACTCCTGAAGAAGATCCAATTATTATGCTTTCTTTTTTTGGGGATGGTATAAAGAAAGTTGTAACTTGGAAAAAATTCAGTGGCGCACCAGACTATACTGTTTTTGTTGATGGCGAATTAGAATTGCTTGAAGAATTTAAGAAAACAATAAAACAAGTAAAACCAGAGATTTTAGTTGGTTATGGTTCTGATAGTTTTGATTTACCATTTCTTAAGGGGCGTGCACAAAAATATGGATTAAAATTAGATTTGGGCTTGGATGGCTCTGAACCTGAAATAAGCAACTCTGCGCAAATAAAAGGTATCTTGCACTTAGACATTGTAAAATTCATTAGAAATATTTTAGACCTTGGGGTAGATCGTTTTAAATTAGATTTAGTTGCAAAAGAGTTATTGGGAAAAGGTAAACTTTTCAGTGTAAAACCTCACAAAATTAATGAGTTGTGGACAATTGGTTTAGCGCAAGACCTTACGAATCTTGTTAATTATAATCTTATTGACTCTCAGCTTGCTTATGAATTATGCTCAAAACTATTGCCAACACAATTGCAAATCATAAAAATAATTGGCCTTCCTTTATTTGATACTAATCGCATGAGTTATGGTCAGCTAGTAGAATGGTTTTTAATTAAAAATTCTCGCCGTTTTAATCAAATAATTCCTAGACGCCCTTCATTCCACCAAATAATGGAGCGGCGCAAACATACCTTTACTGGTGCTTTTGTAATTGAACCAAAACCTGGGCTATACAAAGATATTTGTGTTTTTGATTTTAGAAGTTTATACCCATCTATTATTGCTTCGCACAACATAGATCTTGCAACAACTGGTTGTGAATGTTGCAAATACAAAGGTGGATTTGTTGTTGAAAACGAAGGCATTCATTTTTGTTCTAAAGAAAAAGGATTTATCCCGTCTTTAATCCAAGATGTTATTGAAAGGAGAAATCGAATTATTTCCATACTAAATAAAACAGAGCCATCTGACGCTGCTTATGTTGAGCTCAAGGCAAGAAGATATGCACTCAAAACAATTGCTAATAGCACTTACGGATACATGGGTTATGCGGGTAGCAGATGGCATTCACTTGAATGTGCAAAAGCAGTAACAGAACTTGGCAGGAAATACATTAAAGAAGTAATAAAAGAAGCTCAAAAATTTGGTTTTGATGTTTTGTATGCTGATACTGATTCTGTGTTTTTCTTGAAAGGAGAAAGAACTAAAGAAGATGTTATGAAATTCCTTAAGATCATTAATTCTGTTTTACCAAAACCAATGGAACTGGAATACCAGGATTTTTATCCAGCTGGTATTTTCTTGGAAAAGAAAGGTGATGCGCGAGGTGCAAAAAAACGTTATGCTTTGCTTGATAAAAAAGGGAATATTTCTCTGAAGGGTGTTGAGGCTGTACGTGGCGACTGGTCAAATATTGCCAGGGAAGCTCAACGGACAGTAATTGAACTTATTTTAACAAGGGACATGGTTGATATTGCCCTAAAATATATCCAAGGATTGATAAAAGCAGTTAAGGAAAGGAAAATTGCGTTAGAAGAATTTGTTATAGAAGAAAGGCTGACCAAGGATTTGGAAAAATATGTTTCTCGGGGACCCCATGTTGCTGCAGCAGAACTTGCCAAACAAAAAGGCCAGATAGTACGAAAAGGTTTTACTGTTAATTATGTTGTTGGAAAAGGAACTGGCAAGATATCTGATAGAGTTATTTTAGCTGAGGATGCTAAACTAGAAGATTATGACCCTGACTATTATATAGATCACCAGATAATCCGTGCAGTTTATAAAATATTTGAGATATTTGGATACGCAGAGGAAAAGCTTAAAGGTGGTCAAACCACTTTAAGTGGATTTTAAGATGGAAAAAGAAACCCTAGATAAATACAAGGAAGCTGGTGAAATAGCAAGCAAAGCAAAGGAATTTGCTAAAACTTTGCTAAAAGAAGGAGCTTTACTAGTTGATATTGCTGATAAAATAGAAAACAAAATAATTGAACTTGGTGGAAAACCTGCTTTTCCTGTTAATTTATCAATAAATGAAGCTGCTGCTCATTATGTTCCTGCTTTTAAGGAAACAACTGTTCTGAAAGAAGGTGATTTAGTTAAAGTTGATATTGGTGTGCATGTTGATGGGTTCATAGCAGATACTGCTTTTTCATATTCAATTGGAAAATTAGAAGAAAATGAAAAACTAATTGTGGCTGCAAATTCAGCTGTAGACGCTGCAGTGAAATTAGTAAAGCCAGGTATTGCTGTTAATGAACTAGGTATTGCGATTGCAAAAGAAATTACTTCTGCTGGTTTTCAGCCAATAAGAAATCTTACTGGCCATATGGTTGATGAATATAATTTGCACGCCGGATTAAATGTTCCTAATTATAACAATGGAAATAAAACAAAATTAGAAGAAGATATGGTTTTGGCAATTGAACCTTTTGCAACACCTGGTGAAGGCTTGGTTGTTGAAGGTAAAAGTTCTGAAGTTTTCAAATTAGAAAAATTAGGAATGGTAAGAACTGGGCGGGACATTCTTATGCACATCGCTGAAGAATATAGAACTCTTCCTTTTGCAAAGCGATGGCTTGTTAAGAAATTTGGTTTATTAAAAACAAATCTTATGTTAAGGGAAGCTGTTGCTAAGGGAATTCTGAAGGAATACAAAGTTTTGAGGGAAAAAACAGGGGAAAAAGTTTCTCAAGCTGAACATACAGTAATTGTAGCTGAAGAACCAATAATAACTACAAAATAAAATAAGAAGCGTTTCGTAGGGCCAACCTCCTTAAGATGTTTTTTGAAACGCTGATTAATTTTACAATGCACTTGTATTTAAACTTTATTGCAAGAAAACAAAATAATTAGCCCATATAGGTTGGTGCATTATTTCCTCTCTTACTTGCAGCTAATGCACTAACATACTTGTCTGTTTCTGTTTTTGAAAGAGATGGTTTTATACTTTCCAATGCCTTCTCAAAATGTTCTGCTTTAACCTGCTTTGCTTTCAAATCTTTTCTAAGTGCGAGCATAGCAGCTTCTCTGCAAACAGCTTCTATGTCTGCTCCAGAATAATTTGTTGTTTTATTTGCAAGGTCATTTAAATCCATGTCTTTTGCTAAAGGCATATTTTTTGTATGTATTTTCAAAATATTTAATCTTGTTTTTTCATCTGGGGGAATAATTAATATGTGTCTATCAAATCTTCCTGGCCTTAACAATGATGTGTCAACTAATTCTGGCCTGTTTGTTGCAGCAATAACAACTACATCATTTAGATCTTCAAGTCCATCCATCTCTGTTAATATTTGGTTTACAATCTTATCTCCGACTCGTCCACCACTAGTATCTGAACCGCGTCTTGAAGCTATAGCATCAACTTCATCAAAGAAAACAATACAAGGTGCAACTTGTCTTGCTTTTTTGAAAATTTCCCTTATTGCTTTTTCAGATTCTCCAACCCATTTTGAAAGAACTTCAGGTCCTTTTACTGATATAAAATTTGCTTCAGATTCTGTTGCAACTGCTTTTGCCAGCAATGTTTTACCACAACCACTAGGACCATACAGTAAAATTCCCCTTGGCGGTCTTATTCCCATTCTTTTAAACATGTCGGGATATTTCAGAGGCCATTCAACAGCTTCCATAAGTTCTTGCTTTGCTTTTTCAAGGCCACCTATTTGTTCCCACTTAATCTTTGGATTTTCAATAAGGACTTCTCTCATTGCAGATGGTCTTACCATCTTTAATGCTTCTTTGAAATCTAATTTTCTAACTTTTAATTTATCTAAAATTTCTTTTGGAATCTTTTCATCTTCTTTAATATTAACGTGAGGTAACACTCTTCGCAATACAGACATTGCAGCTTCTTTGCAAAGGCCTTCTAAATCAGCTCCAACAAAACCATGAGTCACATCTGCCAACTCTTTTAGTTCTATATCCTCTTCCAGAGGCATATTTCTGGTATGAATCTTTAAAATATTTAATCTGCCTGCTTTGTTTGGCACACCAATTTCAATTTCCCTGTCAAAACGTCCGCCTCTTCGTAGTGCAGGATCTAGTGAGTCCTGCCTGTTTGTTGCTGCAATTACTATAACTCTTCCTCTTGATTTCAAACCATCCATTAATGCCAGTAATTGTGCTACTACTCTTCTCTCAACTTCGCCGTAACTTTCTTCTCTTTTTGGTGCAATTGCATCTATTTCGTCAATGAAAATTATTGCAGGTGAATTTTTTTCTGCTGTTTCAAAAATATCTCTTAATTTCTTTTCAGCTTCACCAACAAACTTTGACATAATTTCTGGCCCATTCAAAGATGTAAAAGAAGCGCTTGATTCATTTGCAACTGCTTTCGCTAAAAGTGTCTTACCTGTTCCAGGAGGGCCATATAATAAAACTCCTTTTGGTGGTTGAATTCCTAATTGATCAAATAATTCCGGGTGCCTTAATGGAATCTCAATCATTTCACGAACCTTTTTGATTTCTTCTGTTAAACCACCAATATCTTCATAAGTAACATCAGGAACAGTTTCTTCCTTAAGTTCAACTGCTTCTGATTTGATGTCAATTTGAGTTTTTTCCGTAATTAGAACAGCTTCTTTAGGGTTTGTTGCTACAACAACAAAATTTAATCTGCTAAAAGCTAAACCCCCAAAACCAAAAGAATCATCAAGTAAATGTTCAAATATTTCCTCAAACGGACTTCCACTAAATGTTCTTCTTCTTCGCCTTGTTCCACCAAGTGAAATTAAGTCTCCAGAAACAACAGCTCTTCCAAGCAAAGCTCTTTTGAAATTTTCAGTTGAACCCTCTCCAACAAATTGCAAAGAAACTCCTTTTTGTGCAGGTGCAATTGATACAGATTTTGCTGGATTTACTTTAACTGCTCGTATAGTAACATTTTCACCAATTGATGTTTTTGAATTACGTCTAGTAAAACCGTCCATACGAATTATTGCCAAACCAAGATCAGCTGGAAATGCTCTTCCAGCAATTGCAACTGTTTTCCTGTCACCTTCAATTTCAACAATTGCTCCTTGTGCAATACCCAATTCTTTCATGATTTGAGAATCAATTCTAACAATTCCTTTGTTAACATCATCTTGCTGAGCTTCAGCTACTTTCAATCTAATTTCCTTTGAAAATTCCTCTTTCTTTGCTACTGGCATAATCACTATAACAGCATAAAATTTAAAATAACTTACTTGTGGATGCCTTATTTCTTGCGTGGTCTGGCTTTTGCCTTGACTGTTACAAGCATTTCAGGTGCTCTTTCAAGAGCATGTTGGTAAGCTAAATCTTCATATCCTTGGTCTAATAGAAATCTAACTAAGCGGTGCGCAGCTTCTTTATCTTTCTTAGATCTAATTTTGCGCATGTATTCAGCTTTTCTCTCTCTTACTTCTGGCTTTTTATTATAGCGCTTCATGTATGCTTTTTTCTGCTCACTTACCATGCTCTAAAAATCAAAGAGAGAACTTTAAAAGCTTTTGGCGATATCAGAAAACCATGGCTGACAAGATCTCTAGTGGCTCTAAAATTGTTGATAAATTACTAAATGGTGGCTTTGAACGAGGTGTAATTTCAACTATATTTGGTCCTGCAGGCACTGGAAAATCAAATATCGCTATGCTAATTGCTCTCAGAGTAGCTGGCCAGGGAAAGAAGGTTGTTTTTATTGACACTGAAGGTGGCTTTAGCGCTGAAAGAGCTGCACAATTAGCACCAACTAAATACCTAGCTTTGCTCAAGAATATAATCTTACTTGAACCAACATCATTTGATGAACAAAAAAAGGTATTCAAACAACTAGCAGATATTGTAAATTCTGAAAAAGTTGGGTTAATTGT
>SMTZ1_10007185_pt1 | contig 12822 bp, 6 predicted proteins | sample DeeMarSWOR136_30_FD_25667 | JGI IMG/M metagenome (IMG submission 25667) | reverse complement strand
AGAGCCAGGTCTCCGGTGGATCCAGAATTCCGTTGCCGTCGTCACCGCTGTCAGGCGCTGCTACTAGCGTGGCAAGAAGCGTGCCGTCCTTCCAGACCTCGACGTAGGGGTTGGTCAACGGGTCATCGCCGGTGTTCTGTTCGGATACCGTCAGGTTAACCGAATCACCAGACTCGACCAATGTCTTTGAGGCAGTAATAGTGGTTATGGTGTTGGGCTCGATTGTAGCAAAGGACGTCTCTGCTGACCAGCTTGACCAATCGCCCCGATTATCTTGATGCGTCACATGCCAGTAATAGGTCGTCGATGCGCTCAGTGTCCCCCAGGGAATAGCTATACTTTCCAGGTTGGCAGGGTCAGTGCCGCTGTCGAGGACAGGGTTCGAGTAATCCCCCGGCGTTGTGGTTATCTGCCACTGGGAGGCGGCGTGGGTATCGCCAACATCAGGGTCAGAGAAGGCTGAGGATTGCAGAGTTGGCGTCAGACTGATACCTGTGGCAGCGTTTGCTGGTGAGACGTTGTTGGGTTGATTGGGAAGGTGATTGGCAGTATTCCAGAACACCTGGACTCCTCTCCCCTGAAGTTGCGGGATATAGTCATTTACCGAGGCGCTGTTCAACGGATTGTCGTTCAAATTTACGGTATCCCCTGTCGAAAGCCCTGGGTTGTTGACTAGAGGCTGTATGTCGCTTATCTGGTTGTCGTAAAGGTACAGGCCGTTCAGACTCGTGAGGCCCGACAGAGGCGAGATGTCGCTTATCTGGTTGTGCTCAAGACATAGGTGGGTTAGGTTGGTGAGGCCCGAAAGTGGGGTAATGTTGCTTAGTTGGTTCCAATAAAGATCCAACGATATGAGGCTGGTGAGGCCCGAAAGTGGGGTAATGTCGCTTAGTTGGTTGCTATCAAGCTGTAGCGATGTGAGGCTAGTGAGGCCCGAAAGTGGGGTAACGTTGCTTATCTGGTTACTGCCAAGCGACAGCCATGTGAGGCCGGTGAGTCCTGAAAGCGGAGAAACGTCGTCAATATGGTTGTCGTAAAGGTACAGGCGGTTAAGGCTGGTAAGTCCTGAAAGCGGAGAAACGTCGTCAATCTGGTTGATGTGAAGGTACAGGCGGTTCAGGTTGGTGAGGCCTGACAGGGGAGAGATGTCGCTTATCTGATTGTGGTAAAGGTACAGTGTTGTCAGGTTGGTAAGCACTGCCAGTGCTGAGATGTCGCTTATCTGGTTCCATTCAGCATACAGATGCCTCAGGTTGGAGAGGCCCGACAGAGGTGAGATGTCGCTTATCTGGTTGTGTTGAAGATATAGGAAGTCGAGGCTGGTGAGGCCCGCCAGTGCCGAGATGTCGCTTATCTGGTTGTAGTGAAGGAACAGGCCATGCGGACTGGTGAGGCTTGATAATGCTGAGATGTCGCTTATCTGGTTGTCTTCGAGATCTAGGGTCAACAAATTGGTGAGGCCCGCCAGTGCTGAGATGTCGCTTATCTGGTTGTCGTTAAGATCCAGTAATTTCAGGCTAGTGAGGTCCGATAGCGGAGACAGATCACTTATCTGGTTGTAGGAAAGATACAAGGTTATCAGGTTGGTGCAGTATTCCAGCCCGGTGAGATTGACAACACTACGGCTATTGGCATTCAGTGAGGTAAGCCCCAGAACGTCTGACAGATATATATCTCCGGTAGGCTTTCCTATCGCCTCTCTTATTGCCGCCTCTAGGTTGGGGTCGGTAAAGTTGACAGGAGTTCCGTTCACTGTGAAGCCGCCTGTCTTGGTGGCAGTGCCACCAGGTGAATAAACCGAGACGTCTCTGGCTCCTGGTGTGGCAGAACCAGAGATAGTTATGTTGGCCGTAATCTGGGTTGAACTATTAACAGTGAAGCTGTTGACGATAATCCCTGAGCCAAAGTTCACCGACGTGGTCCCGGTGAAATAAGTGCCTGTAATGGTGACGTCCAGGGTCTGGCCCTGATCGCCTTGGTCGGGGCTCACCATGGTTATAGTGGGAGGAGCCTGATTGACGGTGAAAGCGCCCGTCTTGGTGAAAGTGCCGACTGGGATGGTAACGGATACATCCCTTGCCCCAAGGGTAGCAGCGGGATCGATGGAGATGCTGGCGGTTATCTGGTTTGGGCTATCGACAGTGAAGCTGTTGACGGTAATCTCTGAGCCGAATCCTACTGATGTGGCTCCGGTGAAGCAGTTGCCTGTGATAGTGACATCTAGGGTCTCACCCTGATAGCCCTGGTTGGGGTTGACCGAGGTTATGATGCCTGGTGTGACGGTGAAGCCGTTTATCAGTCTACCGGTGCCGCTAGGTTTTGTAACCGACACATCCCTTGCCCCAATGGTGGCAGCGGGATCGATGGAGATGCTGGCGGTTATTTGGGTTGAACTATCGACGGTAAAGTTGTTGACGGTTATCCCTGAGCCAAAGCTTACCTCCGTGGCTCCGGTGAAGGAGGTGCCCGTTATGGTCACATCCAGGGTATCCCCTTGAACGCCCTGGTTGGGGCTGACGGAGGTTATAGCGAGTGGTATCACGGTGAAGCCATGTGTCAGTGTACCGGTGCCGATGGGGGTGGTAACGGATACATCCCTCGCCCCAATGGTGGCGAGGGAATCGATGGAGATGCTGGCAGTTATCTGGGTTGAATTATCAACGGTGAAGCTGTTGATGGTTATCCCTGAGCCGAAGCTTACCTCCGTGGCTCCGGTGAGGAAGGTGCCCGTTATGGTGACGTCCAGGGTATTCCCCTGAGCGCCCTGGTTGGGACTCACGGAGGTGACGGCAGGTGTTAATGGTTCCAGACTTATTGAGGGGGTGCCGTAGAGGTTGAAGACGTATAAGTTCATCAGGATGGCAGGATGTGGAATGGAAACACTCTGTTTTGCCAAGAATAGCGAATCTCCACAGGGAAGCCGTTGTACCAGCCTATCCACATACTCATAGCCAATCCCTGCATCAGTGCCGCTGCCATCGAAATCGCCATACTCCATGCTTGATAAGCGCCAGGAAACCCTGGTTGCGCCCACTGTAGCAATGCCGCCGTTTTTGAGTATGGCGTATTGCAGATTGTCGTTCCACTCCGGGTAACCGTTGGTGCAAGAGGACTGGTAGGTAAAGGCAGGATGATCATCATCAAGGGAGGAAGTGTAGGAGCTATTCATAAGCGTACCATCTGAGCATACGTCATATCCTACAATTGTGTGAGTGAGGCTGCCGTGTGCCCACCAGCACACTATGCCGTAGTCATCAGCCACCCAGCGATCCCTAACTACCGTACCTCCCCTGAGTTCTTCCTCGCTGGTGTAGCTCGAGTCCAATGAGCAAGCGCCGTTACCTTGCTGGTACATACGCCACGAAGTCAAGCCGGCGTCATCTAGGTAGTCATCCTTCATCTGCTCTGCCAGCATGGCTCCATCGAAGCCAGCCCCCAGGAAGCTCATGGGCAGCAGTACGTTTGACCGCCAGCTAATGGAACCCGCAGGCTCGCTCTCATAGTCGATGATCTTCTGCAGTATACTGTCGAGTGTGGTGTAATCAGCATCATATACGGGTATCCTGCCCACATAGACCTCGGGAGCAAGGTCCACCCCTCCTATAGGGCCGTAGTCATCATTGTATTCTCCATAGAACTGGTCACCATCGAAATCCCAGTTACCTGTCAGGTCAGCATAAAAATAGTCTGTTGGACAGTCATACGATTGATCAACGTAGACCCAGCACATCTTCATGGGGATGTCGCCTTCACCGCTCTCACTTTCATAGGGATGAGGATCGCCAATCAGCAGGGCATATTCGATGCCCATAGTAGCATAGTTGTCTATCAACCACTGTCGTATCTTCTCTGCCCTGTTATTGGGTGCCTGTCCGGTCACGGTGCCGAAGTCATCCTCAGTAACCACAAGCACACTGTGTCCCAGGTTCTGCTTGTGAGTTACGAAGGAACTCAGAGTCGTGCTGCTAGACTCTATGGCATTGGTAGTGATGATGACATAGTCATAGGTCGTCCCCTCAGCCATGACTGCTGGCATGTCGCCATCATACAAAAGTTTAGCTTCGCTATAGTTAATGAAGCTCTCGGCGGCGATATCATCCATCGCCATGCCCGCCATAGTGCCAGTATCTAGCTGAGTCTCAGATTGGCTATAGCTTATCTCTATCGTTACACTCTCTATCAAGGTCAGCTTCTTCGATACGGGGTTATACTGGAAGGGGATGAAATCCACCCTGGCAAACTCCCATTTCCTCATCTGGGAGTAGGTGAGAAGCTCTATTGATTTCAGCGGAAAGCTGGCATCGCTTTCGTATACGTTGATGTTCTTGCCATCCACGATGATTTTCCCTTCCCCCCATGCCTCTATCAATTTGCCATCAGCCCATGTGACATAAGGGGTTGCTGGCTTGATATCGTATGTTCCATCTAAGGTGCGTGTTTTGATGGAGGTTATCTTCAAATCCAGGCTTGATGGGACAATATCGGGTGGAAGAAGGACATCGTGAACCTTGTGCGGGAGCATCGGGTCTCCAGGTGAAATAAACAGGGCAAAATCTTCCATTTGTATGGTATCAAAGCCGTCCGCATCGGTTGTTATCTCATATTGCCCGGCATTCAGGGTAAACCTCGTGCTACCGGTGTCGCTGGCTGGTGTAGCCGTCACGGTCAGTGACGGTACAGCAATAGTTGACGCCGCCATGATCATTGTCAGCATCAACCATGCGGTCACTTTTAATAGCTTGCTACAGTTCTTCCTGAAGTCTCTCATTGTTCACCCTCTCTTTCTGTAGTGAGTTTATAAGACGGAGCAGGCTGACCAAAGCCTAACATCACGGTAATTAAGACTGCCATAATCAAAAAGATGCAAGCTCTCGCCACATAAGGGCGTCTCCTCGAATTAGGTATTGTCTTCGTACTTCACTTCCTTAGTACGTCTTGGCTAAACTGCCTGAGTTCTAATAATAAACCGCCACACCCCTCGCCTCAAGCTGCGGGATGTATATATTAATAGAATCTGAGCTCAAAGGGTTGTTCCCGAGAAAAACCCTGTCTCCCTCTCCCAACCCAGGGTTGTCCACAAGCGGAGAGATGTCGTATATTTGGTTAACGCTAAGGTTAAGCCATGTCAGGTTGGTAAGGTTGGCCAGAGGCGAGATATCGCTTATCTGGTTCCACTGCATATAACTAAGATTGAGCCATGTCAGGTTGGTGAGGTTGGCCAGAGGCGATATATCGTTTATCTGGTTGTTTTGGAGGTTGAGGTATGTCAGGCTGGTGAGGTTGGCTAGAGCTGAGATATCGCTTATCTGGTTCCACTCTAGAGGAAGCCGTGTCAAGCTGGTGAGGTTGGCCAAAGGCGATATATTGCTTATCTGGTTGTTTTGGAGGTTGAGGTATGTCAGGCTGGTGAGGTTGGCTAGAGGCGAGATATCGCTTATCTGGTTACTTTCAGCGATGAGGCGTGTCAGGCTGGTGAGGTTAGCCAGAGCCGAGATATCGCTGAGAGAGTTTTCTTTAATGTTTACTTCGGTCAGGTTGGTGAGGTTAGCCAGAGGGGAGATATCGCTGATAGAATTAACTCCAATCCAGAGGTATGCCAGGCTGGTGAGGTTGGCTAGAGGCGAGATATTGCTTATTTGATTGTAGTAAATGTTAAGCCAAGTTAGGCTGGTGCAGTTCTCCAGCCCAGTGATGTCAGCGATATTCTTTTTCGAAGCATCAAGTGAAGTGAGCCCTTCCAGGTCTGAAGGACAGATGGGACCCGTAGGTTTGCCGATAGCTTCTCTGATTGCTGCCTCAAGGTTGGGGTCGGGGAAAGTCACCGCCTCTTCTTCCTCAAAGTTAGCGGTGATTGAGTAGTCGCTGTTCATTGTAATGGTGGTTAAGGCAGCGTTAACATTGGCAATGGCCCCCACATTGCCAGTCCAGTCAACAAATGAGTAGCAACTATCCGGGGTCGCTACTAGGTTGACCACCGTTCCTTTATCATAGGTAGAAGTCACTTCTCCAGGGGTGGTAACTGAGCCCCCGGCAGTACTGGAGATGGTAAGGTCATACTGAGCTATGAAGTAAGCGGTGATGGAGTAGTCTCCGTTCATAGTAATGGTAGTTGAGGAAGAATTGACGTTGTCAATTGTGCCTACATCGCCAATCCAGTTGACAAAGCGGTAGCCGCTGGCTGGACTAGCTACTAGGTTAACCACTATGTCAGCGTCATATGTGAAAGTCCCTTCACCAGGAGCGGTTACCGACCCACCAGAGGTGCTGGAGATGGTTAGGTCATATGCCACTACAAAGTTGGCTGTAATAGAATAGCCTCCGTTCATGGTGATAGTGGTTGTGGCACCATTGACATCGGCGACAGTGCCTACATCGCCAGTCCAGTTGACAAACTGGTAGCCTTCCTCAGCCTCAGCCACCAGGTCAATCACCATACCAGCGTAATATGTGAAAGTCCCTTCACCAGGGGTGGTTACCAAGCCACCAGCGGTGCTTGAGGTGGTGAGGCTATACTTCAGTAGCTCTTCAAAGTTAGCTGTGATTGAGTAGTTGCCCCCCATGATGATGGTGGTTGAGGCATCATTGACATTGGCAATGGTGCCCACATCGCCAGTCCAGTTGACAAAATGGTAGGTCTCCTCAGCCTCGGCCATCAGGTCGACCACTGTTCCCTCATCATAGGTAAAAATCCCCTCTCCAGGGGTGGTTACCGAACCACCGGCAGTGCTGGCGATGGTGAGGTCGTATTGAACCGACGGGACAGCAACGGTAGCAAAGGTGGTAAGGTGGTATACCAAAGCCGTGATGGTATTGGTCGCCGTGTCCACCACCGACTCCAGTATCACCCACTCGCCCGACGCTTCATCATAGTAAGCTATAACTAGGTCCTCTTCATCTACGCCCTCGGGAATATCCGCCGGGCTGTATTTCCAGGTCAAAGTCATGGCCGGGTCAAAGGTAGTTCCGGCTGGGTCGAAGTCATAGGCCAGCCCGATAATATGGGCACCCTCGGGTGGCTCAGGCGGGTTGGGGTCATTATCTACCCTCAGAGTTAGTAATGGATTGTCGTCCTTATCCAGAGCGATGGTGCCCTCAGGGATGGTGACGGTAAGCATCTCGTCCGGTGAGGTGAAGATTATATCCTCCAGGATCTCACCGGTGTCAGGGTCTATCTCCAACTCAATACCACCACCACAGCCTACTATACCTACAATTAAGGCTACCGTAATCAAAAAGATGCTAACCCTTTCCATTTTTATGACTGCCAGCTCAAGAATGGATAGGTCTCGCCATCAACGATATTCCAGGTATAGGAAGGGTTGCGTGTGCCATGATTGACGACTGCAACTATGTTCCAACCTGCACCTGAGAAGGTAGCGAAGTTCTTCATTTCTGCTGTTGTCTTGCCCACCCCGCCAGCCGAAGTAGCTTGTCCGCTGGTGTCGGTGTCCCAGAAGGAGCTGCTCACAGCAGCATAATTCTCTCCCACCAAGCCGCCAACTTGCGACTCGCCAGTCACGCTGCCGGTGGAATAGGAGTTGCTTACAGTGCCTCCATAATTCAATCCCATCAGACCCCCAGCAAAATAGTAAGAGCCAATAACGGTGCCGCTGGAATAGGAATTGCTCACAGTGCCCTTATTCCATCCCACCAGACCGCCAACCTGATGACTGCCAGTCACGCTGCCGGTGGAATAGGAGTTGCTCACGGTGCCGGCACTACCTCCCACCAGACCGCCGACCTGCCTGGGACCACTTGTAGTTACGTTTACGTTCTCGACACCCACTTCACTGACTTTTCCACCAGAACCAAGGTATCCAAATAACCCGACTTGCGAAACAAAGTCAAAGTTGAGCCTCAAGTTTGATATTTTGCAACCATTTCCATCAAACTCTGCGGCCAGATAGGGGATGTAAAAATTGGGCTCACCACCTAAATCCAGGTCATTTGTCAATCTAAATTTCAGTGAGTCATCCTGACCAAATGCCAGTAGGCTTTTGAAGTCATTGACATCTTTTATCAGATAGTAACCATCTTGTTGAGAAAGCCTTTCATTGACATCCAGGAACTTATCGTTGGACAGCCATTGGTCAAAGTCTTCATTGGACAAAGCTCCAATTGTGATTATATTCTTGCCATTGATGAGAACCTCGTCGTAATTATAGTAGGAGTTGCTCACAGCGCCCCCAGCGAATCCCATACATCCCACCAGACCGCCAACAGCCCCCCAACCAGCCACCTTGCCGGTGCAATACGAGTTGCTCACAGTGCCATCATTTTCTCCCACCACACCACCAACATGACCTTGGCCAGTTATGTTTACGTTCTCGGCACTCACTCCAGTGACTGCCCCACCAGAGGCAAGGTATCCGAATAATCCCACTTGCGAGATGAAATCAGAGCTGAAGCTCAAATTCGCGATTTTGCGGCCGTTGCCATCAAACTCTCCAGCAAGATACGGGACGTAGAAGTTGGGATCACCGCCTAAATCCAGGTCATTTTTCAATCTGAATTTCAAGGCACCGTCTTGACCAAAGGCGAGTAGCTGTTTGAAATCATTGACATCGTTTATCAGATAGTAACCATCCTCTTGAGAAAGCCTTTCATTGACATCCAAAAACTTATCGTTGGCCAGCCATTGCTCAAAGTCTTCATTGAACAAAGCTCCAATAGTGATTCTATTCCCGCCATTGATGAGAACCTCATCGTAACTATAGTAGGAGTTGCTCACAGTGCCGTCATGATTTTCGCTCACCAGACCACCAACAATCTCGCCAGTCACGCTCCCTGTGAAATAAGAGTTGCTCACAGTGCCCAACTGGTTGTATCCCACCAGGCCGCCAACACCACTACCGCCAATCACGCTCCCCGTGGAATAAGAGTTGCTCACAGTGCCATCATTTTCTCCCACCACACCGCCAACATGAAAATCGCCAGTCACGCTCCCTGTGAAATAGGAGCTGCTCACAGTACCCGAATTCCGTCCCATCAAACTACCAACACGCTCTTTGCCAGTCACGCCGCCGCTGCAATAGGAGCTGCTCACAGTGCCCCCCGAATTCGCTCCCACCAGACCGCCAACCCACGAACGGCCAGCCACAGCAACGTTCATCATTCCAAGATTCTCGACCACTCCTCCTCCACCAACAGAACCGAAAAGCCCCACACCATCTTCCTCGGGGCGGTTGATAAACAGGTCTCTTATCTCATATCCCTGACCATCTAAACTACCGGTGAACTGCTCATCCAGGGTTCCAATCGGCTGCCAGCCCTTTCTTTCATTGGCTATTGCGCTCACCAGCTCTTGATAACCGCCAGTAGCGGAATCAATGTCGTTCACTAGAACATAACTGCCGTCCAGGTTGTCTCTGATGGCATCCAAGTCATACCAATCGCATATTTCTATCCCAAAGTCTGCACTGATCGTGTAGTCGTCGTTCATGGTGATGGTGGTTGTGACAGCATTGACATCGGCGATGGTGCCGACATCACCCGTCCAGTTGACAAACTGATAGCCTTCCTCGGCCACAGCCGCCAGATCGACCACTGTTCCGCAGTCATAGATAAATATCCGCTCGCCGGGGGTGGTTACCGAACCACCTTCCGTGCTGGAGATGGTGAGTTCATACTGCTTGACAGCAAATACAGCTGTTATGTAATAGTTGTCGTTCATGGTGATGGTGGTGGTGGCGTCCTCGACATCGGCAATGTCATCCACATCGCCAATCCATTCAACAAAACGGTAGCCCTCCCCAGCCTCAGCCTCAGCCACCAGGTTGACCACCTCACCTTCGTCACGGGTAGAAGTCCCCTCTCCAGGGGTGGTTACCGACCCTCCAGTGGTACTGGTGATAGTGAGGTCGTATTCAACAACGCCACCATCACAAGCTACCATACCAGCAATTAAGGCTATTGTAATCAAAAAGATGATAACACTTGCCAAGTAATGGTGTCTCTTGGAACTAAGTATCATCCTCATGCTTCAGCTCCACATCGCCTTCCTGCTGAGATTGCTTCGGCTGCCTTCGGCAGCCTCGCAATGAAAAAAGAGGCAGCCGAATAAATTGGGCAGATATATCTGGCAATGACCTCAGGTTTCAAAAACTCCATGAGCACGCGACCACCCACCTTATATTGTCCTTAGGGTACTATCTTATTTACGGGTTATTCTTATTGACGGTGTTCTTGTACAGGTTACACTGTTATTTAAGGAGTTGTCAATAGGTTTTTTATGCAGTGTGTAAAACATACTATGGAGCTAAGGAACAACAATACGTTGTAGCTGTTGTGTCACTAGATAATCAATAATCCAACCAGTGTAAAGGCAGCGATAGGCGGCAGAGCCGGCATCGGCTTCCCCTTTAAAAATCTCGCTTGAATCGCATAGACGCTAACCAATCCCAATAGTCCGAATACTGCAATAATAGCTGCTGGAGCTAGCCCCTGGGCAAAATAAACGGAGGCTGTAAGCAGACAAGGGAAGGCAATGTCGCCACCGCCCAGTATTGAATATTCTCTCTCAGCGGGATTCACCTCTATTATTTTCTCCCGTTTTTTCAAGTTGAAGTTCCACTCGGAATAGTTTTTGGGAATGATTAGTGCCGGCAAGGCATTTATTTGCGATAGCCTGTCTGCCATCCAGAGCATAAATCTGAAACGAACCGCCAGGAAGTCATAGACAGCGAGTGCCAGAACAATAGCCATCGCGGTCCACGGCGTAATAAAGCGACCGAAAACTGCTCCTAAACTACTAGCCGCCAGAATCAATACCAGGTTGTGTAACCAGACAAGTGGTATCAAGAACCAAAATGTTCCAAACACGACAGCGATGGCGACAGCTACCGGAAGGGGCACGTAAAAGACAGTTGCGATGAATGCGCCCCAACAAAACAGAAGGGCAAACAAGAGTCTAAGAAGAACCTTTAAAGCTTTAAGCGGAATCTTGGAGAGCGTAAGCCCAAGCACGGCCACTGCCGCAAGAATATAGATTAAAATCGCGGATGGCTGGGTCGGTATATCTATATCATTTTCTTCCAGGAATGGGTCTATACGGGGAGCAACAAGAAGGATGAGCATTTGAGCGACGACAAAAAGAAGAAGGCCCCAGTAGACCGTATTAAGCCTTACTGGCCTCTTTGCGCTCATACAGAGGGTATTTTATATCGAAAAAGGGCTGATGTCGAAGTATCACTTTGACGCCGCCCGCTATCAGCACAATCCCGAGCATTGTAGGAGTCCCCTTTAGAGAGTCAGTCCCTCAAACAGAGATTGGCCTCCCTTTCTCCATCATAGCATCGTACTGGGCGGCTCTCTTCTTGCGCAAAATCACTCTGGCTGCTACCAAAGCTGATAAGCCCGAAATTAGAAGAGCCTTTCTGCCGTCAGGCATGGGACCCCAAAAGGCCTCCCAGAAGGAATCCATCACCTCGCGCATACTAATCTTAGGAATCTGGAACTGCCTCTCACCTGTTTCAGGGTCTCGTTGGGAAAATTTTACTTGAGCATTCTCAATTGATGTCTCCTGTTTACCCTCATATTCCACCCACACATGTATGAAAGAATAATTAACCTGATAGGGAATATTTTTCGCTTTCAAAACAGAAGCTAAGACCAGAGCTCGGGCTTTGCAATCCCCCTCTCCTCGCTCCAGCACTTTCTCAATGGTAGGAAAATACCAGGGCATGCCATAAAGCGCCCAATCGTGGCGATAGGGTATTATAGCCTTGACTGCTTCTTCTATAGCTGTAGGGTCAGAAGGAAGGTCATTCAGCATATATTCAACAGCGCCAGGGTCGGCATCGAAGTTAAAAACCCTTTGGAGACTAATGATGAAGTTTAGAGGATTGGGATATAACACAAAAATAATCCACAGTATAAATATGAGGGGAAAATACCTCCGAAAAACTCTTCTAAAAACATTCTCGGACCTTTCAAGACCGTCCGGCATAGCTTTAGTCTCAGTCGAACTACCAGTAATGTTTTTTCCTACTGACATAGCACAGAAAACTCCTACCCGTGTTCGGGAGAATCAAGGTAAATATGATGTTGAGCCGCCAAAATACCTGTTCCTTACTTCCTCCCGTGTTTCTCACCCTCTATCTTCCGCAGAGTCTTTTCGTCGAGGCCGAAGTGGTGGGCTATTTCATGGCGTACTACTTCCTCTACTTTTGCTTCAATTTCATCGCTAAAACGGCAGTGCGCCTCTATAGGCTTTTGAAAGATACTTATCTTATCAGGCAAAACCAATCCATATCCCCGGCCCCGCCTGGTTTGGGGCACACCATGGTAAAGACCCAGCAGTTGGGTGGGATGACTGTGTTTAGCTTGTCTCATTTGTATTCGTGTTGGCCAATCTTCTACTACAACATCAACATTTTCCAGTTTGCGCTGAAACTCCGGTGGTAAACTATCAATCGCCCTCGCTACGAGAGCCTCAAATTTCTCCCTCTGCATATCTAGAAATCACAGATATTGCCAACAAGTGCAAGAACACTTATTATCATCTTACCACTTGAGGCTACCACCAGACAAGCGAATAACGAGTAATGGTATCATTAAAACCCTGCCTCTATATTGGTTGAGCTGGGCATAGCACAATAGCTACTTTTTTCTCACGAGACATAATTATGATAGTTTATCCCGCTACCAAGGCTAGCGTTCTTGACGAAGGATGATAAATAGGATAGTCTATTACTTCAAATCTGAAAAGGGGAGAAGTTAAATTGCAATGCCGTGGCATCAGAGGTGCTACCACAGTTTCAGCAAATAATAAAGAGAGCATCCTAGCTGCAACTGAGGAGTTGCTTAAGGAAATGGCGCAGG
>SMTZ1_10022546_pt1 | contig 12824 bp, 11 predicted proteins | sample DeeMarSWOR136_30_FD_25667 | JGI IMG/M metagenome (IMG submission 25667) | reverse complement strand
AAGTACAGCCTCAGCGGCCGGACGAAGATGTTGTCCAGGGAGCGGAGGAAGAAACGCCAATCTGAGAAGAATTTGTGCATTTTTGGCGGAAAGATGGCCAAAGGCAGATGGGCAAAGAATCTCCAAGGATGCTTGCCCAGCCTCTTCGCTCGTTTCTCATCCACTCGGCCTGACCGGTGCCAGCGGATAAGGATTTCCGCTATCCGGGCGCGCATCGCCCGGCTGAGGTAATTCAGGCCGGTCAGAAGATGTCCCAAGTGCTGCCTCCAGTCCTTTCGTCCCCACAGTTTGCGGATGAACCGGCCCAGAAAGGGCAAAAGCCCCAGGATGTAAAGGATGGTGGCCATGAATCTCTTTTTTTTCAGCTGGTCCGCTGCCTCCTTATCAATGGTGTTGCGGATCTGCCATGCTGTGATACTGCTGTTGATGATGGAGGCCCACAGCCTGGGTTTGAAGAGCAGTCGAAAATGGTGGTGAGGGATATCGGGGAGAGAATCCCGGTATCGTTTTTCTTTTTCCTTGAGCTCTTCCAGGGCCTCCTTCATTCCCACAAAGGCTTCAGGATGAGCGTTGGTGAACTCCTGAAGCCGGCGTATGTTTCCCCGGTCGAACTGCACCAGGCTTCCTCTCCCGATTCCCTGGAGGATGAGCTTGAAGTCTCCCGGGCTCATCGGAAGGAAGAGGTGGAGAGCGAGCCCGGCTCGAAAGTCAACGGCCACATGGCCCTCTCCCGGATTAAGGTCGCTGGCCCTCCTTTTGAGCACGTTGGGCTGGCTTTTGCAGGTCCACCATTCGTACTGTCGGGCGATCTCGAAGGCTCCCATCTCGTGCATCAACCACACCAGGCGCTTCATGAAAGTCCGTTTCGCCCGATATTCAGGCGAACCGAGCTCTTTATTTGGATCTTCGACTTTCCACTTTCTCCGGGCGTCCAGGTTGTCGTCAGATTCAAGGCGCCACAGACGCCCGTCGATCCACTCGCTGACCTCACCGCAGCTGCCGAGTGTGGTGTCAATAAAGGTGGCCAGGATGTCCACGACCGACTCCTTTGAACCGAGCCTCAAACCTGCCCCTTGCCGGATAAGCTTCTGCCATAGGGCTCCTGCTCTGACTGCATCGGGATTGACCTGGAGGGAGAAAGGACCCTGGAATCCAAGAGCGTAGATCAAGTTACGGAACAGCCGGGCAAAGCCCGAGGGCGGGATAAAGACCTTCAGAGCATAAGACCGGCCGGCATCAAGACCTTGGACCTGTCCTCGGACGGGCTGGAGGTCTTTGACTTTTACCTTGTAGACCTGGCCGGCAAAACCTCCTCCCACGAACTCTTCCACTTCAAGCCTCAAGCGTCCCTTTCCGGCAGGCATAACGCCCGTAACCTCATAATTGAGTTCTGTCCCCGGGTCGTAGCGCTGGACACGCAGAGGGCGGAGGATTTTCTGGTTTCGGAAGACCTTTTCTAATTCCTGGCAGGTTTTGACCGAGTATTCAGATTTCATTCAGAATGCTTTCATCAGGGCCTAAGGCCTATCCTGTTTAGCTCGTCTGACTCCTTTTCCGTTTTCTAAAGAGAAGCTTATAACAGAGCATCGCTGGGTTGTCAACGAGGGATGAAAATGAATATCGAGGCAAAGTGGTAAAGTCCTTTTCTCAGCAACGTGAAAATGAGGGAGGGTGTGATCTTATTTAGAGGAGGCCTGTTTTTTGGTTGAAATCCGCGATCAGGTCGTCGATCTCTCCTTCTTTCGACTGGATATCCTTCCAGTAATCAGGATAATCATACCACTGGGCATTCAGCTCCGTCACATCTTTGCCCTGCTGTTCGACCCAGGTGAAGTATTTGAGGTTGTGGATCCTGAGCCTGTCGTAGTAGCTCAGTTCGAGCATCTGGTCTATCCTCGCCCCTATCAGGGAATGATGATAGTCTTTGGCCGCCTCGAGTTCAGTGTACCTCCCCTGGGCTTCACCGAGCTCCCGGAGACGGCTCTGGTAAAGTTCCATGGAATCGGTGAACACGGTCAGGATCACGTCTTGCGAAGTGAGCTCGTAGTATTTCGCAAATTTGATGGATGCGATGAGATTGCCCACACTGGAGATTCCCAGCAAAGGCAGGTCATGGATCACGGTTTCGGACACCCCTGTTTTTTTCAAGAATTTTTTTCCAGCCAGTTCGTTGAACAGCCTGATGAGGCAGAGGCAGTCGATGTCGTCCACGGCGATTACCATGTCCGTGTTGCGGACGTTGTGAATCCAGGGCACATGCTTGTCTCCGATCCCCTCGATACAATGCCCCCCAAAGCCGTTGAGGAGGAGAGTGGGGCACTGGAGGGCTTCTCCCACAGCGGTTTTGGCAGCAGGGAATCTCTCTTTGAGATAGTCTCCGCATCCCGACAGCGTCCCGGCAGAACCGGAGGTGGCGACAAAGCCCGCAAACCGCTCTTTGTCGGATAATGATTTTTCGAGAATTTCTTTGGCCGCACTCCCAGTGACCGCGTAATGCCAAAGGTAGTTCCCGAACTCGTCAAACTGGTTGAAGACCACGATTTCCTTTCTGGTTTTCCGGAGTTCCCAGCATTTGTCGAAGATTTCTTTGACGTTGCTTTCGCAGCCGGGTGTCTGGATTACCTCGCCCGCAAGCTGGGAGAGCCAGTCAAAGCGCTCCTGGCTCATTTCTTCGGGCAGGATGGCGATGGACTCGCAGGCAAGGAGAGTAGCGTCATAAGCGCCGCCACGGCAGAAATTTCCCGTCGAGGGCCAGACCGCTTTTTGCCGGGTAGGGTCGAACTGGCCGGAGACAAGCTTGGGAACAAGACAGCCGAAGGTTGCCCCGACTTTGTGGGAACCGGTGGGAAACCACTTGCCGACAAGAGCCAGGATCCGCGCCTCTACGCCGGTCAGCTCTTTGGGCAGCTCCATGAAGTTTGTATCTGCGAACAGACCGCCTAGGGAGACCGGTTCGTTCTTCCAGGTGATCCGGAAGAGGTTGAGGGGGTTGACATCCCAGAGCCCGATTTCTTTGAGCTTATTTTTTATCTGCTCGGGAACCGCCTGTGGATTTTTCATCTGCTGGAAAGTGGGGATGATGACCCGTCGTTCTCTGGCCCGCTCGATGGTGCGTTTGAGTCTGTTTTCATCCTTCTTGAGGTCGATCATGACCGGATACTCCTCATATTTTAAGAAAGTCGAAGCAGAAATAATCTTTTGTATTTTCTTATTTTTTGTGAGGCTTCATATTTTTAGTTTAAGCCAGATAATCTTAGGATTGGGCCGCTCTTCGGGTTTTTTGCTCTCCTCCGAGCCTTGGATCAAAAGGCAGTCCTCGTGGGTGCCGATGATTTGAGAAGAGAACGGAAGCTTCCTGGCCATGAAGTTACCCTCGGTGTCGTATATTTCTAGATCCTCGCTCATTTGAGCCAATATCAGTCCTTTATCGAGATAATACGGACCAGAAATGGTCTCCGGAGCTATTCTTTTCTTTGTGAATATTTTAAGGAAGCTGGTCTTGCGGGTGAAAAATTTGACCAGATCCCCTTCAGGTGTAAATTTTCGGATGGTATAGTACAGGGGATTCATCTCGTAGATGAAGTCATTCCTGTCGATGGTCATCCCATCCTGTGGTGTTGAAAAAATGACATCAAGGACTTCTTCGGGGAGCGGAGCAAAAGAACGGATTGTTTTTCCTTGATCATCGTATTGGCGAATGGTATTGTACGTTCCTTTTCGGAATAGAAAGATTGGCCCCGAATACATGAAAATCTGATCACGGCTGTTGACATGGATGAAGTGATAGATATACGGTTCACAGATGATCGATCGAATAAAATTGTAATCTTCATCATAGAAATGAATCGTGTTGGCCAAGTGGTCTGCCACCAGGATTTCGTTCTTACTGTTTATGTCTATGCTCACCGGAGTCAAATATTCTCCACGGCCCTGTCCTTGTTTTCCCAATTCCTTCAGGAATTTTCCGTCGGGCCCGAATATTAACACCTTCCTGCGCTGCCAGCCATCAGCCACAATGTAGTTTCCCTTGGCATCGATCTCCATATCCGTGATCAAGGCGATGTCGCATTCTTCGCTTGTGGCCAGCTGGATTTCTGATTCTTTGCTGAAGATATCTTCAACGTGTTTTGCATCCCGTAATTTTTGAATCTCGGATGGAGTCAGAGGAGAGTTAGGCGGAACTTTCTCAGAGGCACAGCTGGCGAAGATGATCAGACTCATGAATAAAACCAGCTTACGCATCCCTGTTTTCCTATTGATGGCCAATAATGGGAAGCCTCCAAAATTCTGGAGTTGCCCCCAACGCCGGCTGGAAGTCGTCATCGGCCTTTAATGATTCTACCATTTCCGAAGCGGTCCTGGATAGTGATTACGAGTTCTACAGGTATTCTTTTTTTCCTTTCTGTTTGAGTAGCTCAATAACATCCTTCACTCTCTGGTCCTGGTCTTTGTGGGCGATAAGAAGGGCGTCCTCGGTGTCCACAATGATCAGGTCCTGGACTCCTATCAGGGCCGTGAATTTATGGGGATTGTAGACCAGGCAGCGCCGGGTATCCAGGGTGGCTGTTTCCCCTTTTAAGGCGTTCCCTTGGCCGTCCTGCGGCCAGATGTCCAGCAGAGACGACCAAGATCCGACGTCAGACCAGCCAAAGTCACCCTTGCCCATCAGCGTCCCTTCAGCCTTTTCCATCAAAGCATAGTCGATGGAGATTGAAGGGATCTCTTCGAATACGGAAGCGAGGCGGCTCTCGTTGGTGTCCCTCATAGCTTCGAGTATTCTTTGCCAAGAAGGGAACAGCGAGGGAGCGTGTTGTTTGAGCTTATCGGCGAACACCTCCGCCTGCCAGAGGAACATGCCTGAGTTCCAGTAGTAATTTCCTCTCTCCAGAAAAGCTTCAGCCTGTTTCAAGTCGGGTTTTTCCTTGAATTGCTGGACAGGATGAAAAGGCTCTTCCCCGAAACGGAGGGGATTTTCAACAGTGAATTGGATATAGCCATATCCTGTTGCCGGATATGTCGGAGGCACGCCAAAGGTGATGAGGTGCTGTCCGCTGGAAGCGGCCGCAGCCGCAGCCTCCAGCCTCCTGAGAAAGAGGGAGGAATCCTGGATGAGATGGTCGGCGGGCAAGGCGGCCACGATGGCCTTTGGATTCTGGAGATAGACCTGGGCAGTGGCCAGCATCAGGGAGGGAGCTGTGTTTTTTCCCTGGGGCTCGACAAGGAGATTTTTCTCGGGAATCTCGGGGAGAAGGCGCTTGATCATTTCGGTCTGTTGAGAATTGGCGATGGTGGAGATGTTGCTGATGGGAATTCGAGGCAGAAGACGGCTGATTGTTTCCTCGATCATCGTCTTCTCGCTGATTATCGGCAGAAACTGTTTGGGCTCTTTTTGTCGGCTCAAGGGCCAGAATCGGGTGCCTGAGCCACCGGCCATGATGACGACGCGAAGGTCCATTTTAGCCTCCTTTTGAACCGGCGATAACTCCTTGAATCGAGACGTAAAAGAGCCAGCGGTAATGATCGAGAAGATGACCTCCTCTTCCCTGAATGGTCTGAGCCATAACAGAAGTGGCTGGATTCAAGGTGCGATTCAAGATGGTCCAAGCTTCTGGATCACCTTCTCGACCACCTGTTTGACCTCGTCCTGTATGCTCTTCAGGTCTTCTTCTGTATCCGCTTCAAAGCGGAGCACCAACGCTTCTTGGGTGTTGGACGCACGGACCAGCCCCCAGCCTGCGGGAAAGATCGCCCTGACTCCGTCGACATCAATGACGGGATATTCTTTTGCCAGTTCTTTTTTGACATCTTCCACGATCTTGAATTTGACCTCATCCGAGGCATAGATTCTGATCTCGGGAGTGTTGTATGTCTTGGGGAGGCCAGAAAACATCTCAGAGATTTTTTTATCAGACCTGGAGAGGATCTCCATAAGGCGAGCCGAGGCATAGATGGCATCGTCGAAACCGAAAAACCTATCGGCGAAAAGCTCATCTCTCCAGCCAGAAGAGCCTTTTCTTCTTTGATCTTCTTCTTGATCAGGGAGTGACCGGTTTTCCACATGATGGGCCGGCCCCCCAGTCTTTCGACCTCATCGTAGAGGACTTTGGAAGCTTTGACCTCTGAGATGACAGGCGCTCCGGGGTGGGAGGGGAGGATATCCCGGGAAAACAGAACCATAAGCATGTCTCCCCAGATGATCTGACCCCTGTCGTCTATCACTCCGATCCTGTCGCCGTCTCCGTCGTAGGCGATGCCCAGATCTGCCTCGGTCTCTTTGACTTTTTGGATCAGGTCTTCGAGAGCTTCAGGGAGAGTCGGGTCTGGATGATGGTTGGGGAACGGACCTCGCAGCCTAATTTTTGAAAGATGGGGACAGCAACGACTCCGGCTGTTCCGTTACCAGCGTCCACGATGACTCTCAACTTCCTTTCGAGCTTGATATTCTGCAGGATGTAATCCTGATACTCACGAATGATGTCGTATTTTTTTACAGAAGACTCCCCTTCCGCGACGAATTCTTCATCCTGGATGATCTTGAGGATGTCCTGGATGGAGTCCCCGTAAAGCGTCTCCTTCCCCATCATCATTTTGAAACCGTTATAATCCGGAGGATTGTGGGAGCCGGTTATGATAACCCCGGCTTCCATGTTTTTGGTGTACATGGTGAAGTAGAGAAGAGGAGTGGGAATGATGCCCAGGTCAGTGATCCTGCAGCCTGTGGAGAGAAGGCCTTTAGAGAGCGTTTCGGAAAAACGCGGAGAGCTGAGACGGCAGTCCCTTCCCAAGGCGACTTCCCTTCTGTTGCTTGAGCGGAAATAGGTGCCGATCCCTTTTCCCAGTAGTTCGACCGTTTCGAGGGTCAGGTCTTTATCGACTACTCCCCGGATATCATACTGTCTGAATATTTCTGCATTGATTTTCACCTTATTCCTCCTGCGGTTTATCTTCCGATTAAAAATATCGGAAAAAACGAGGATTCCGTTGTTTCTCCTGGGATGCCCTGCTCTTTCCCTGTGCGCCCAATCCTGCCGGAAAAGACACCTCTGACCCTTCTTTTTTGGGGCGCCGCTTGATCTGCGGTTTCTGCGCCAGTTTTAGATCTTGAAGTCGTCCTGCTTGACCAGCTTTTTGAAGCTATCCTCTATGGCTGCCCACTTTTCCTGGGCCTCGAGGATGAATTCGATAAATTCCCTTACAGCACCCCTGCCTCCGGGTTTAGAGGAGACAAAGTGGCTGTTCTTCTTGATTTCGGGATGGGCATCGGCGACCGCTCCAGCCAGACCCACGGATTTCAGGACTTCCAGGTCCCCTATATCATCCCCAATATACGCGATGTCCTCCAGGTTGAGTTCGTTTTTTTCCAGGATTTCGGTGAGAGCCTTTTTCTTATCTAGGATTCCCTGATAGACTTCAAATATCTTCAGCTTCTCAGCTCTTTTTTCGAGAGATTTTGAGGCTTTCCCGGTGATGATGCCAGTCTTGAGCCCGGCCAGGTGAGAGAGCAGGATTCCCGCGCCATCCTTGACGTTATAGGATTTAAGCTCTTCTCCATCAGGGAGGACGAGGATGGAACCGTCGGTAAGAGTCCCTCGATCTTTCCCTGCTCATCCTTGATGATCAGGGAGGTGATCTTGTTTTCCTCCATGATGTTCAAGGCTGTCGTGGCGAGTTCCTCTTTTCTGATTGTTTTAGGGTTGGTAGTCATGCAGTCTTGAGCTGTCTTCTCGATGAATTTTTTCCCGTATTCCTGAATCTTCCGTCGCAGATCACCGTCAGTGATGATCCCGACGAGCCTTTCTTCGCCATCGACGACGCAGGTCATCCCTAGCTTTTTTTGGCTCATCTCCTCCAGGACACCCCGCATTGGAGCGCTGAGCGGGACAGAGGCGATCTGCCTTCCCTTGCGCATGAGCTGATTGATTTTGATAAGTTTTTTCCCTGCCTGGCCTTTGGGATGGACGATCGCAAAGTCACTCTCTCCGAATCCTTTTTGCTTCATCAAAGCGATGGCCAGGGCGTCCCCCATGGCCAGGGCAGCTGTGGAGCTCGCCGTGGGAACCAATCCGTTGGGTTCGGCTTCTTTTTCGACTCTGGCCTCGAGGACGATATCGCTGAAGTGAGCCAGTTTTGATTTCTTATTTCCAGTGATGCTGATGAGCTTCAATCCGGCTCTTTTAAAAAAATCCAGAAGGTCAAGGATTTCTTTGGTTTCCCCGCTGTAGGAAATGGCGATGAGGATGTCTTCCTTGACGATGCGTGCCGCAGCTGGACAGGGTGGCAGCGATTTTCCGGCCGACGAGTCCGGATTTTCCCATGCCGGTCACGATGACCCGGGATTTCGTGTTATAGAGGAGCTCGACAGCACTGGCGAAGTTTTCGTCCAGCTGTGAAGACAGGGTTTGGACGGCATCAGCCTCTATGCTCAATACTTTCTTTCCGATACGGATGATCTCTTCTCTGGTCATGGTTTCCTATTATACCCTAAAGCGGGCTTAGATTCCCATCGCTGACTTTTTTAAACTGGAGCAAAATCCGCAGAAGATTATTTAAATTATTTAGATTCAACGAGTTATATTTGTCTGAGCGGGCTTCAGGTGGCTTGTCGTGAATTTCGATAAAAACGCCATCCGCCCCAACGCTGACCCCTGCCCGGGCCACTGAGGGGATGAATTCTGCCTCACCCCCCGATGAGGTCCCCTCTCCTCCGGGTCTCTGGACGCTGTGAGAAGCATCGATAACCACGGGGAATCCCCACTCCCTCATGATCGGGATAGAGCGAATATCGAATACTAAGTTGTTGTATCCAAATGAATTACCTCTTTCAGTGAGCATTATATTTTCATTATTCTGACTAAGGGCTTTCTCCAGCACGTTTTTCATCTCGCCCGGGGAGAGGAACTGACCTTTTTTGATGTTGAGAGCTTTTTGAGTTTTGGCTGCCTCCACGATCAAATCAGTCTGGCGGCAGAGGAGAGCCGGGATCTGGAGGACATCCAGTACCCGAGCAGCCTTCTCGACCTGGCTTGTTTCGTGGACATCAGAAAGGACGGGCACTCCGACCTCATGCTTGATGGACTCGAGGATTTCCATTCCTTTTTCCAGCCCAGGCCCTCTAAACGAGGATATCGATGAACGGTTGGCCTTATCGTATGAAACCTTGAAGATAAAGGGGATCCCGAGCTCCTGGCAGATCTCTTTTATCTGCTTGGCCATAAAAGTCGCGTGGTCCTGGCTTTCGATGACACACGGCCCCCCGATCAGGAAAAGAGGATGGATTCCGCCGATGCTAACTTTTTCGTTTATTTTTATCTCTTTGACAACGATAGGCATAGCTTGCTCCAATAAAGGCTTTAAAAAGTGGATGAGGGTTCAGTGGCTTGGACTTGAATTCAGGGTGGAATTGACAGCCTAAAAACCAGGGATGATCTTTGATCTCCACGATCTCCACCAGGCCATGGTCAGGGTTTTTTCCGGAGATGAGGAGCCCGGCCTGGCTCAGGACGTCTTCGTAGTCAGGATTGAACTCATAGCGGTGGCGGTGGCGTTCAAAGACGTTGATACTGCCGTACGCCTTTTCCGCAAAAGACCCCTTTTTCAGGCGGCAAAGGTATTCGCCCAGCCTCATCGTGCCTCCCAGGTCTTGGACACCTTTGAGCTCCCTCCACTTAAAGAATATTTTGTGGGGCGTTTTGGCGTTGAACTCAGTGCTGTTGGCGTCCTTCAGACCGGCCACGTTGCGGCCGTATTCGATGGCTGCAGCCTGCATTCCCAGGCAGATGCCGAAAAACGGGACTTTGTGTTTCCGGGCGTAAGTCACAGCCTTGATCTTGCCTTCGATCCCCCTTATGCCAAACCCGCCCGGAACAAGAATGCCGTCCGCATCCGCCAGGATTCTTTCGGGTTTATGCGTCTCGAGAGTTTCCGCTTCTATCCAGAAAATGTTGATTTTGAGATGGTGGGCGATCCCTCCGTGATAGAGAGCCTGGTTGAGGCTCATGTAGGAGTCCTGAAGACCAGCGTACTTTCCCACCAGGGCGATATCAACCTCATCGCGGGGGGTTTGCATCCTTTTCACCAGGGTTATCCAGCGGGCGAGATTTCTCTGTTTCGGAGGAAGGTTCAGGAGTTTCAGGATGATCTTATCCAGGTTTTCTTGAGCGTAAAGGAGAGGGATTTCGTAGATATTGCTGACATCTTTAGCGGTGATGACGGCTTCCAGGGGGACATTGGTGAAGAGCGCGATTTTGGCCTTGATGTCCTGCTGGAGCTCCCTATCTGTGCGGCAGAGTATGATGTCAGGCTGAATCCCGATGGCCTGGAGTTCGCGAACGCTGTGCTGGGTGGGCTTGGTTTTCAGCTCTCCTGAGGTCTTGATGAAAGGAACCAGAGTGAGATGGATGAAAAGCGTGTCCTGATTGCCGAGGGCAAGCCTCATCTGTCTTGTGGCTTCGAGGAATGGCTGGCTTTCGATATCTCCCACTGTGCCACCGATCTCGACGATCACGATATCATTCTTATCCGCTGCGGCGTAAAAGGCTTTTTTAATTTCATCGGTGACATGGGGAATGACCTGGACTGTTTTTCCCAGGAATTCGCCCTTGCGTTCTTTCCGGATGATCGCTTCATAGATCTGGCCGGCTGTCCAGTTATGCGCCTTGGTCGTCCTGGTGGAGGTGAATCTCTCGTAGTGGCCTAAGTCAAGGTCGGTTTCGGCTCCGTCATCCGTCACGTAGACCTCTCCGTGCTGGTAGGGATTCATGGTGCCCGGGTCAACGTTGAGGTAAGGGTCGAACTTCTGAAGGGTTATTCTGTAGCCGTGGCTTTCCAGGAGTGCTCCGATGGAGGAGGCAGCGATTCCTTTGCCGAGCGCGGAAAGGACACCGCCGGTGATGAAGATGAACTTGGTCATATCTTTGCCTCTTTCAAGAGTTTTTCGACCTTGATTATATCCTCAGGGAAATCTACGCTCAAGCTGGAAAAGCGGCTCTCGATAATTTTTATCCTGAAGCCATTTTCCAGAGCCCTGAGCTGTTCCAGTTTTTCTGTTTTCTCCAGAGTGGATGGAGGCATCGCACACAACTTCAGGAGGAAATCCTTCTGGTAGCCGTAGACCCCGATATGGCGCCAGAAAAATTCGGATGCCTCATGAGGAAGAGGCGAGCGGGAAAAGTAAAGGGCGAAACCGTTGATATCGGGGACAACCTTGACCACGCTGCTGTCATCGAGGAGGCTCAGGTCACTTTCTCTCACAGCCAGAGTGGCCATGGGAATGTCTTTATCCTGCAGAGCCTCCACCAGTCCATCTATGGCCTCACCCCTGATCAGGGGCTCATCCCCCTGGATATTGATGATGATCTGGTTTTTTGTCTTCTCAGCGACCTCTGCCACCCTGTCGGTACCGGAAACGTGGCGGGGAGAAGTCATGAGAACCTCTGCTCCGAAATCCCGGGCTTCCTGGAATATGGACTCATCATCTGTGGCCAGGATGACCTGTTCAAGATACTTTGCTGTACGTGCGGCTTCGTAAACCCTTTGGATCATGGGTTTTCCCAGGATGTGAGCGAGGGCCTTTCCAGGGAATCTTTCCGATCGATAGCGGGCTGGAATGATTCCTGTTGCTAATTTCAAGATTGGTATTCCGTTTCTGCTTCTTCTTCTGGCTTTTCCGGCTCCTCAAGCTCTTCAGGCTCCGGAGGGGAGAGCTTGTTCGAGGTTTGACAGCTTGTCTCCAGATAAGCTCCTTCCTCGACAATCAGCTTGGGAGCAACAACAGACCCGATGACCCGTCCGCTGGCGCTGATTTCCACCTTTTCACTGGCCTGGATGGTCCCTTTGACTTCACCGTTGATGATGATGTAGCCGATCTTGATGTCAGCATCTACCTTGCCGTTCTCACCAACAATGAGAGTTGAGTCAGAGTTTATCTTGCCTTTGAAATTTCCGTCGATGCGGAACGAGCCTTTGAATTGCAGGGCTCCCTCGATCTCAGTGTCCTTGTCGAAAAAGCCAGTTATTTTGTGTTCATCTATTTCTCTTTTTTTGTCTTCCATGAGTTCACTCCTTTATTTTTTCATAGATTTGATTCAATTCGTCTGTAGAGAAATAATATATTTTAATGATCCCTCTGTCCTGGCTTCCTGATATGGAGACTTTTGTTCCCAGAAGCCGGACGAGCTCTTCCTGAAGAGCCATCAGGTCAGGATCGGGTGGACGATGTTTTTCCACCTGCGGTCCCGGCTTGAGCCTCTGGATCGTTTGTTCAACCTGGCGGACAGACAGCTGGTTCTGGACGACGTGCCGGGCCATGGAAAGCTGGGCCTTGGTGTTTTCCAGGGCGAGCAGTGCTCTGGCATGACCCATCGAGATTTTTTCTTCTGCCAGATAATCCTGGATTTCCTTGGGAAGGTTGAGAAGACGGAGATAGTTGGCCACTGAGGCCCTGTCTTTGCCGACCTTGCCTGCGATTTCCTGTTGAGTGTAATTCAGCTCCTGGGTGAGTTTCTGGTAGGCCAGGGCGACCTCCAGCGGGTTCAGGTCTTCTCTCTGGAGGTTCTCCACCAGGGAGGTCTCCAGCTGTTGGGCTTTGGGCATTTTGCGGATGATGGACGGGATTTTTTTGAGGCCGATTTTTTGAGCGGCACGCCAGCGGCGTTCTCCGACGATGATCGTAAAATGGTTCCCTTCAGGGACGACAAGGACAGGCTGGAGAACTCCGGATTCCTTGATCGAGCTGGCGAGCTCGTCGATGGAATCATCGTTGAACCTCAGCCTGGGCTGAAGCGTGCTGGGCTTGAGCTTTTCGATATCCAGCTCCGCATACCTTT
>SMTZ1_10005423_pt1 | contig 12824 bp, 19 predicted proteins | sample DeeMarSWOR136_30_FD_25667 | JGI IMG/M metagenome (IMG submission 25667) | reverse complement strand
AGATCGTCAAAAGGATTAGAGGTCTTTAAGCAGTCCGGGTGGCTCTTTCTCTAGTGTGACGGCCTCCTTGTGGGGGACGGCTAGGGGAGCTCGGTTGTCAGGAAGGATCGGCTAAGACAGTCCTCATAAGGACAGGCAACGGGAGGGAATTGGTATGGAAGAAACAGATATGATCCACGTGACCGATCAGGACTTCGAGCGGGAAGTGCTCCAATCGGAAGTTCCTACTTTGGTGGATTTCTGGGCTCCTTGGTGCGCGCCCTGCCACGTCATCGCCCCTGCCGTAAAGGAGATCGCCAAACGATTCAGTGGCAGAATCAAGGTCGCCAAAATGAATGTGGATGAGAGCCCCATGACTCCGGGCAGATATGGCATCATGGGCATCCCGACGGTAATTCTTTTCAAGGATGGAAAAATCGTAGATCGGATTCTCGGAGCTGTTCCGCAATCTCGACTAGAAACGGTGATCAAAAAAATCCTGGAATCAAGAGATTGAAGATCACATTTGGGATTGTACATCGGGGATCTAGCAAAGCTCCACAAACGGGTCTTTTTATCGACTTTTTAAGAAAGGAGCGACAAAATAAACGACTTTTTCAACATGTGACGCCAAGCTCTTCCGTTACAAGAGTTGAGGGGCATGATGTTTATCGTGATGGTAAGGAGGGTTGTTCTACGAAAAAGCTTTTCATCAACCACCATCAACTAGAATGGGAAAGAGCCCAGGGACAAAATCCCGGCAGCATGGTCACGGTTCCAAAGGATGAAGGAAAGGGGCAAACATTCCTGCTGAGACTGGAAAAAAAGTTCGAGATGAAAGATGTTTTCATATGGCAGCGGAAGAGCACTTTGTGCTGTAAGGAGAGTATGGAGTTGAGGGGCTTGCATATCCGGCTGGGTCTTATCGGGCAATTTCTAAAAATACAATCCATGGAGTTATTAAATTGGGTTCCGGGGCCGTTATTCTGTTCATCTGGGATGCGCGGTGGCTTACAGAGAGGTTGTATGCAAACAAACGGCGTAGACACGATTCTACGAAAAGATTCCTTTGAGTAGGTGGACGGGAGGTTGAAACCGATGTCTAAGATCGAAAAACCCGGAGAGAGACTGCTGAAGGGGATCGGTGCCTCTTCCGGCATTACCATGGGAAGGGTCTGTGTCCACGCCGATGTTTTTGCCCATGTCAGGGAAGAAGCTATAGAGGAGGGGCAAATTTCCTCTGAAATCGCGAGAATGAAAGAGGCGGCTTCTATCGTACGAGATCGACTGAAAGGTGATCGTTTTCAGGTTCTACAGGAGACCCTCAAAAAAGACGCGGACATATTTTCGGTTCATATCTCCCTTCTCGAAGACTCTGGTTTTCTAAACAAGATTAGCTCCCATATCGCCCAAAATCACGTCAATGCCCAAACCGCCCTGATGCGGGAACTTGAAAAATACAGCATACTCTTTTCAAGGATCGAGGACTCCTATCTGAGAGAAAGAGTAGCAGACATCCGAGATATTGGCCGGAGGCTCCTGGAAGTATTGGCTGGCCCCGTGGATTTCGATTGTCCTTTTGATGAGCCTGTCATAATTGCGGCTCCGGAACTCACTCCTTCGGTGACCGTGCGCTTGAAACGGGAGAGGGTTTTGGCACTTGTCACAGAGCGAGGAGGCGGGCAGTCACATGCGGCGATCCTGGCTCGGTCCATGGGAATTCCGGCAGTGGTAGGTGTCCACGGCGCACTCGCCAGAATCAAAAAAGGAGATTTCCTGGTTGTGGATGGAAACATGGGCATTGTCCTCCTCAACCCTCCGGCAAAGGTGGTGCAGGATTATCGAGAAATTGCGGCAAGATTCCAGGAACAGCTGCGAAGTATGGAGGAACTCATCACTCTTCCGGCTCTGATGCCGGATCGAACACCCATCAAGTTGATGGCCAATGTGGGGAGCATGGTTGATCTCGAGTTCGCCCTGCATTACCGGGCAGACGGAATCGGACTCTTCCGCACAGAGCTGCCTTTTATCGTGAGGGAAAGTTTCCCCGCCGAGGAGGAGCAGTTCGACCTGTATAGAACCGTTTGTGAAAAGATGAATGGACGGCAAGTCGTTATTCGAACCATGGATTTTGGCGGTGACAAACTGGTTCCCGGGCACCGGCATGAGCAGAATCCCTTCCTCGGGTATCGTTCCACCCGGATCTTTCTCGACGAGGTTGATCTTTTCCAGGCACAGCTTCGGGCGATATTACGGGCTGGCACATTCGGTCCTGTGAGGCTTCTTTTGCCCTTCATATCCAGCATGGAAGAGATCCGAAAGGTCAAGGCCATCATTGAGGACGTGAAGGAGAACCTGACAAAGGAAGAGAACCCTTTTAATGAGTCCGTCCCCGTTGGAGTGATGATCGAGATCCCATCGGTCGCAATCATTGCCGAGATGGTGCTGAGAGAAGTCGATTTCTTGAGCATCGGGACCAACGATCTGGTCCAGTACACCCTTGCCGTGGACCGGGACAATGAGCTCGTCAGTCACTTCTATCAGAGTCTGAATCCAGCGGTAGTCTGGTTGATCAAACACGTGATCGATGCAGCGAAGTGTGCTAAAAAACCCGTCTCTGTCTGTGGAGAAATTGCCGGTGATCCGCTTTGCGCACCCCTCTTGATAGGGCTGGGACTTCGCGAATTCAGCGTCAATCCCATCTCGATCCTTGGCATCAAAAGAGTTGTTCGCAGCATTTCTTTGACAGAGGCCCAGCATATTGCCGAAACAGCGCTGACTCTCTCCACAGCGGAAGAAATCGAGGAACTTCTTCGAGCTGCGACAGAACCGGAAGACTCGTGAGATAACTCAAAGGCGAGCAATCTTTGGAGCTTACCATGAAATCGAAGGGCGATGTCCGCAACTGCCCTGAAGAAACCGACGGGCTCTGTGGGCTTCTAAAGAAAAGACTCCCAGTTTTCTCAACGATAAGCACTACAGCGCTAAAGGAACGGCGTACTAAACTGGAAAATGGCAGAACAGGGTTGACTGCCCGACAGTACATTTTGCACGCATCGGCTCTCTCTTTTATTGTTCGTGCTTTTTCTTGCTTTACTCGCGGCTTTCTATCCAAAGGGGAGTCAGAAAGATACCACCTCCCTGGCTCAGAAGCCTGGAACGCAGGTTGAACTTTCACGGTAGCGTGTGTTGGGCAAAGTCTGGTGGGCGCCAAGCGTGAAGGCAAGCGAACGAGATGATCAAAGACACGGGGGAGGTAAATGATGCAACAGAGCGGGTATGGGTCGGCAGGGCGAAAGCTCCTAGCCGTTTTTGCTCACCCGGATGACGAAGGACAGATTGTCGGAACCATGGTGAAGTATGCCTCGCAGGGCGTAGAGGTTTTCCTTGTCTGTGCGACGCGGGGTGAGATGGGCACTTCCACTGATCCCTCCCTTCTTGCCGGCGTGACCATGGCGCAGCTAAGGGAAGATGAGCTGAGGTGCGCTTGTGAAGTCCTGGGGGTGAAGCATCTCCGGTTTCTGAACTACCACGAGGGTTCGTTTCACAGGGCCGGTCCGTCTGAGGTTGTTGCGAAGCTCAGAGGGATCATGCGGGAATTCACTCCACAAGTGGTCATCACCTTCGGGCCCGAAGGGGTATACGGGCACCGGGATCACGTTGCGGTAAGCCGGTGGACGACATCAACTTTCTATGCTTTTCGCCAAGAGTGTCTATCATCTCGCTTACAGCTTCCCCAGAAGCTTTACTACACGGCGTATCCCCGCAGTCTTTTCGACAGACTCCGCAGTCAAGGAATCGAGTTTACGCTCGATATTAACGGGGCAATACATAAGATTGAGGGAGTTCCCGACCAAAAAATTACCACGGTCATCGACGTGTCGGATTATGAGTCTCAAAAGGTTGCGGCATTTCGGTGTCACCGATCACAATTTCGGCCAGGGGATCTGAGATCGATGATCATGCAGGGAACGCTGATGGAACTTCTCGCCACGGAACGTCTTGTTCGGGTTTTCCCCTCTGGTACCGGAAGTGACAAGATTGAGACAGAGATGTTTGAGTAATTCGGCTTGTCCGGAATACTGCCCCTGGCCTAGGTGAATGACCTTACTGTTCTTTTGGCCAACCCGAAAGAGCCTATTACTACGGATTAGGAGGTTAGACATGTACGAAAAAATACTTGTTCCACTGGATGGTTCGGAGTTAGCTGAAGTGGCCCTGCCCTACGCTGAGGAGCTGGCAGCAAGGCTGGGATCCGAGATAAGGCTAACAACTGTCTTGACAGCTGATGGTGAGTTAGCTGAGGGGCAATATTACCACCTGCACCAGTTCTACATCCAGCAAATGAGTGAGGCCACAAAGCGCCGCGCCGAAAGATATGTTGAGAAACCAGAGGGGAAAGAAATCAAGGTGAAGTCAGCAATTCTGATTGGTCACCCTGCCGAGAAAATTGTGGATTTTGCGGACAAGGAGGATATTGGCTTGATTGTCATGGCCACCCACGGCCGCTCTGGTATTAAGCGCTGGGCACTGGGGAGCGTGGCTGACAAGCTCCTGAGAGCCACAACGCGGCCAGTGGCGCTAATCAGAGCCAAGGGTGCCCGTCCTGACTTGCGAGAGAAAGCCATACTGAATATGGCACTTGTGCCGCTGGATGGTTCAAAGGAGAGTGAAGCGGTGATCCCCTATATCGAGAAGCTTGCTTCCAAGCTCAACACGGAGGTCTTCCTCTTTCATGTTGTAGCACGAGTTTATCATGTGTACGCTGCTGGGGAGGCATCTGCCCAAATTCCGTACACTGATGAAGAAATGGAGTCGCTGAAGGCGAGTGCTCAGGATTACGTGAAAAAGGTGGCTGGCGAGCTTAAAGATAGAGGTATCACCGCAGCGTCCGATGTGAGAGTTGGTGCCGCAGCTGAGGAGATTATCAGATTTGCCGAGGAAATCAGTGCCGATGTGGTAGCCATGTCAACGCACGGGCAATCCGGGATAGGTCGCTGGGTGTTTGGGAGCATCGCAGACAAGGTGTTGCATGGAGGAAACACTCCGCTTTTGCTAGTGAGGACACCAGGAGTTAGCAGAGACTAGTTTTGCGCACATCAGGCGAGAAAGCAAAGATTCCCTCAGGCATGATCTGTTACCCGGGCAATAATCCAAGTCGTCGAATTAATGCCAACATAGGAAGGGTTGTCTCTTATGTAGAAACACGGAAATCTAAGATAGGGGGGACTGAAAAGGGGGGTGATGGCAATGTCATCTCCATCGATGCCCTGGAAATGGTTTTGGGAGCTGACCAGTCTTTGGGATGAAATGGAAAAATTGTGGAATCAATTCTTTGGATGGTAGCCAGGCCTTGAACTATTCCGCACGGAGCAAGTGCCTTCCCTAGATGTATTCGAAACCAAAGACAATATCATGGTGCAGGCTGAGGCACCGGGGAGGGAAAACATGAAGGTCAAAGACGTCATGACTAGGAACATATTTTCTACGACAACTGATCCTACCCTCAAGGCGATCAGCCGTTTTTTGTTGAAACATCACCTCAACGGTGTGCCTGTGGTGGACAAAGATGGGGGCTTACTTGGTATCATTACACACGCGGATATCTTCCGTGCCATCCTTCCCAGCTATGCTGAGATATACAAAAAGGATGCACCCACGGACTTTGAGGAAATAGAGGGTCGTGCTAAAGCTGCTGCACGCCGGCAGGTGGAGGAGGTGATGAGTAACGCTGTGATTACTGTGGAGGAGGATACTCCAGTGGTGAGGGTGGGCTCCATTTTGTTGCTGAGGGGGATAAAGCAGCTGCCGGTGGTGAGGAAGGAAAGGGTCACCGGGGTGGTGACCTTAACAGATGTCATCCAGTCATTGATTATCAGTACCCCAAAGAAATAAAAGCCAGTGGGAAAGGAAGTTCGATGGAGGAATACAAGAAGATCCTCGTCCCCCTGGATGGATTAAAGGTCGCAGAAGCCATTCTCCCAGAACTTGACAAGCTGGCAGCTGGCTTCAAGGCCAGCATCTCTTTTTTTGCGGGTCGCGTATATGCACCTTTTCCCGGAGTCGATCCCACCAAGGCGTAGGTGGCTGTCGTTCCAGAAGATTCCAGAGATCTTTTTATATATATTTGATAGCTTTTTTCGAGGGACAGGAGCAGAGACAAAAGGGGATTTCGGGTTAGGTTTGACCGTAGTGAAGGCCATTGTGGAGGGCCATGGAGGACGGGTCCTTGTGGGGAGTGAATTGGGCACGGGATCAGTTTTCACGGTAGTTTTACCCAAGGCGCAGCGGTCGAAGGATGGAAATACAAACGCGGAGGAGCGGCATCAGTCGCCATAGGAAAGCGAGCTTAACGAAGAAGTGCAATAGTAAGAGACATCGTCAGCCGGGGTTTGAGGGTTCGAGTTACGATTACGACTGCTGCTCTTCGCTGATAAACTCTATAGTCCCCGATAAAAGCTGATCCTCATGTTACATGCCTAACTCAAGAGGAGGGTGCACATGTTTAAGAAGATCCTATATCCTACGGATTTTTCGGGTGTAGCCAAGAGAGCCTTGGAATATGTTAAGAAACTAAAAGAAGCTGGTGCGAGAACGGTAGTGGTCTTGCATGTCATTGATGAGCGGATGGTGTGGGCGGCTGCTGGCGACGCTAAGAGGGAGATTATGGATGTCCCCAAGCTGAAAACGATAATGGAGGAACTTGCGAAGAATGACATGAAGCCGATTGAGTCTGAACTGAAAGAACAAGGCTTTAATGTCAAGGTAAGGATTGAGGAAGGAATTCCTCTCAGAGAAATATTGAGGGTTCAAGAAGAAGAGAATGTATCTGCCGTGGTCATTGGGTCTCATGGGAAAAGCATGGTTGAAGAGATGCTCCTTGGCTCTGTCTCAGAAAAGGTGATACGAAAATCCAAGAGGCCCGTTTTGGTCGTGAGGAGATCGGGATCCAGTGGCAAGGCTTTGGACTGAGACTCCGCGGCCGCAGCTCGAATATGCTGTCTCGGCTTTTTGATTCCCAACATGGATGTTCAGAGACGGTTACGTATTGGCTCCACAGAAGGAAGAACCGTTCCAGCAAGGTTCTGCAAGGGGTTGACCGTAGACATTTGCGATTGGTGTATTGGTTGCGGCTGTAATGTAACCATGCCTGAACTAGATCCGATAGGGGATGAGGATGGTGCAAATGGTAGTTTATGGGATTTTAAAACATGCCCTCATGATTACGGTTTTTGTCTTTGTCATGATGCTGATCGTGGACTTCCTGGACATGTTCTCCGAAAAGAAGCTGACCGCTCTGATGAAGGGCGGCATTTGGAGACAATACACGGTCGCGTCGTTTCTGGGAGCAACCCCGGGCTGCCTTGGAGCCTTTATGAACGTTTCCCTCTATGTTCACGGCCTCATCTCTTTTGGCGCCCTCACAGGAGCGATGATCGCAACCTCAGGAGATGAGGCATTTGTGATGCTTGCGGAGTTTCCGGGAACAGCCTTCTTACTGTTTGGGATGTTGTTTGCCTTGAGCATCCCTTTCGCGTGGATAGTTGATAGGATGGTTAAGGCGAGTGGCTACGTGTCGTGTGAATCATGTGCCTTGCATGAGTATCATGCCGAGGAAGAGATTCACACATTCTCCTGGAACGGAGTGATAGGGAACCTTTCGAAAGTTACGCTGGCGCGCCACTCACTGCTTCTGGCTTGTGGCATTTTCGCAGTATTGATTGTTCTCGGAGTTGCGGGTTCCGAGAGTTGGGATTGGAAAAGATTGACCCTTCTGATTCTGCTCGTCTTGGCCCTGCTCATCGTGGGTGCCGTTTCTGATCACTATCTGAATGAGCACATTTGGTCCCATATTATCAGGGCTCATATCTGGAGAGTTTTCCTCTGGACATTTTTTGCGCTGGTTGCGCTTCACATCGGCCTCAATTATTGGAATTTCAAAAACCTTATCTCAAGCAATATTCCCTGGATGTTTCTTCTTGGCGCTCTGGTGGCCGTGATACCCGAATCGGGCCCTCACCTGGTTTTCGTGATGCTATTTGCCGAGGGGGTGATCCCCTTCTCCGTCCTGTTTACTTCTTCCTTTGTTCAAGACGGCCATGGCATGCTGCCCCTTCTGTCTTATACCATTAGGGACTCCCTTCTGATCAAGATTCTCAACCTGATCTTCGGCCTCGGTACTGGGGTGATCCTGTATGTGATGGGCTGGTAGACTGTCCGGTGCGACCATTCAGTAGGCAGCCCAAGAAGAGCTGTGCATATTTCTTGCCACTGAAAGTCCTTGGTTTGAGGGAAATACCCCCATCACGTGCGATCCAGATATCACTGATACGGCACCAATCTATCCTTCATCATTCGCATGGAGACAAAGGCGAAGAGACTGCTACCCTTGAATCGTGCTGGCTTCCCTGTATCATCAGTTCCTTTCTGCGTGCTCTTTCAGGTCATCGTGTTGTCGGTCGAAGTTCTAAGGGAACTTTCTCGTTCAGGAACCCTTGAAGTTTCGTGCAAACAATCTACCCTTGCCCCCGAGGAAGGACCTGTGTCAAGGCCTCCTTCACGCTTCCCGTCATTTCGTGGTATTTTAAGCCCCTACCTTTGAGCGCTCCTTCCATGTTTTCGCCGAATTGGCCACCTATCACCATATCAACGCCTTTGTCTGCAAGCATCTTAGCCACACCAAAGCCGGCTCCTCCGCCACCGCGGCTGAAGGGATTGGACATTACTTCAAGTAGAGCCCCACCCTCATCGAAAATCAAATAGAACTTGGCTCTTCCAGGTCTGGGGCTGACCTCCGAGCTTTCGTCTTTGCCGATGGATGCCACAGCAATCTTCATTGTACTCTCCCTCCTTGGGTCAATCTTTGAACGAGGACCCCGTTTACGATTGAGAAAATGACCATGTATATAGAGAGGGCAACGGTAAAATGCCATCCGAAATAGTAGATCATCATTGGTAGAAGGGGAATTTTGATGGCCCGGTTGTACAGAAAGGCTGCGATGAGAGAGTTTTTCATCCCCCGTTCCTTTAAATCGCCGAGAAGCGGGTACCACATGTAGATGGGGCCCGAAGAGATAATGCCTCCTGAAATGGCTACGATCCATCCTCGGAGACCGGATCCTTTTTCCAAGAAGGTGACTATACTTTTGCCTTCGAAAAATAGATTGGTTACAAACATCACGCCAAAGACCACCACCAGAACAGGAAATATTCGCACGACGAATCTTCCCAGCATGGGTAGAGCACTTCTGAACGACTCAAAGTCAACAAAGCCTACGATCACGTAGGCGACCACAACAGAGAAAAGGAATACCCCACTGACTCCCACTTTTTCAGTGACTCTTCCTATCATACCATTCCAAGCGTCAAAACGGTAAAGACAGCAATGACGATCGCAGTGCAAAAGCTGATGGCATTTCGAACGATCGCAAATCTTTTTCCCAACATGAGTGCCTCAGCAGGGAGCTGAATTAGTCCAACCGTTACCCAGGCAAGGATAAAAGCTGTTATGGCAAGCATGCTGACTCCTTCATACCTCAGCTCGCCACCGATGATGTAGCTTGTAAGAGGGTTGCCCCCGGAGACACTTCCCACCACAGCGCCAATGAATGGATCGATGAGCTTATTCCCGGTGAATATCTGGCCATACAAGCGCTTCGGAATCAGGGTATTTGCCAATGTCAGCAGCATCAAGACACCCAGCAGAATCGGCAGACTTCTCCTGAAAGCCTGGGTCGTTTTGAGAAATGCCTGCTTCTGTGCCTCTAAGTTTAGTATCTCCATCATGTTTTCATACCTGTTTGATGTCCATAAGGTCAAATTTCAGACAAAAACATTCTCCCAATCTTCGCAGGATATTTCAAGGGAAAGGAAACTGAAGTTTCCTCAGTTTTCAGGACCTTTTTGTTTCCTGAACGTAATTTGCGAAGCAGGGGGAGTGAAGGAACAAGAAGGTCCTCTTTCGCACCCCGAAATATGTAGAAATGACAGGATAGTACAATAATTCTGCTTCAAAAATTGAGGAAACTCCTGAAAGGAAATCATGACTCCTTGCTTCCTTGCTCAAGCGGTGGAATCTGCAGGAAGCCGCGGAGAGCAAAATATTGATTGTGGTCTGCAACGATCCTGATATATGATAAAGGCAGATCGTTGGTGCAAATGAAAATCATTAGCAAAAAGTCCAAAGTCCACTTCGGGAAACGACAGGAGGCTGATCATACCGTCCTAAATGAGGCTGTCACGAGAGTTACCAGGCAACGGACTTTAATTCTGGACATTATCCAGCGAGCTCGAAGGCACCTCAACGCTGATGAGATTTATCGTCAAGCTCGGCTCAGGCGCTCCGGTCTCGGCCTATCTACCGTTTATCGAACCCTCCGGGTGCTCACGAAGCTGGGGTTGGTAGAGGAAATCTACATCGATGGCACTCGCCGGTATTATGAAAGGAAACAAGCAGCCGAGCATCACCACCTGGTTTGCCTGAGCTGTGGCCGGGTCATTGAGTTTCACTATCCCCTCGCTCGCCGTATCAGAAAGAGCATACATCAAGCCAAAGACTTTGCCATCGTCAACACTGAGGTTCGGGTAACGGGTTATTGCTCGCAGTGCCGGGAGAGTAGAGAATGATCATTTTTGCCCCATGATGGCAACTATGTCGGGCTCGGACTGGATATATGAGGAACCCCTAGTTAAGACCACGGAAAGGGATCGCAGGAATGCTTGATGAAAAACGCGTCACTCTGACCCGAATGGCTGCCGGACAGAGCGGCACCATAGTTCACATTGAGGGCGGGTACGGTATGGCTGATCGTCTTGCCGCCCTGGGCATCAGGCCTGGGAAGAGGATCACCAAGGTTAGTTCGTTGTTTATGCGAGGGCCAGTAACTATCGAGGTAGATAGGGTGCAGGTGGCTATTGGTTTTGGCATGGCAAGGAGAGTACTGGTTGATCTGGGCTAGGCAGTCATGAAGATATTGCTAATGGGGAATCCAAATGTGGGTAAGAGCGTTGTCTTTTCCCGGCTGACAGGAGTCCATGTGATTGCTTCCAATTACCCTGGAACCACGGTTGGCTATACCCGAGGCTTTATGAAGCTAGGGGGCGAGAGGGTTGAGGTTATTGATGTGCCAGGCACGTACACCCTGGAGCCAACGTGTGAGGCCGAAGAGATAGCCTTGCGTCTGCTCGAGACTGGAGATGCAGTGATAAATGTAGTGAACGCGACAAATTTAGAGAGAAGCCTATACTTGACGTTGCAGCTACTGGAGCGCAAGGTTCCCGTCGTGGTCGCCCTAAACATGTGGGACGAGACGGCGCATCGTGGGATACATATTGATGTGGAAAAACTAAAGGAGCTCTTAGGAGTCCCTGTCGTTTGCACTGTGGCGACAACGGGGCAGGGCATAAAGGAACTGGCGGAAAGTCTTCCCAGGGCAACCAGGCCCGCTATGACCGTTCGGAGCCGTGACGAGCGCTGGGCCGCCATTGGCAACATACTAGACCAGATCCAGCGGCTCACCCATCGCCATCATACCTGGCTTGAACGGCTAGGAGATGCCACCGCAAAACCGCTGACAGGAGGCATGATCGCGTTAGCCATTCTGGTTGGCGCCTTTGTGGTGGTGCGCTTCGTTGGAGAGAGCTTGATCGGGTTCGTGTTTGACCCTGTGTTTAGCAACCTGTGGACACCTGTCTTACTGAAGGTAAGTGGCCTTCTAGGTGGTAGCGGGTTTCTGCACAATATCGTCATCGGCAAAATCATTGCCGGTGAAGTGAACTTTGTTGAGTCGTTTGGTCTGCTCTCCAGTGGACTTTATGTCCCCTTTGCTATGGTTCTACCCTACATTCTCTCATTTTATTTAGTGCTCGGTGTACTTGAGGATGTGGGCTATTTGCCACGACTGGCAGTGCTGTTGGATACCCTTATGCACCGTCTCGGTCTACACGGGTATGCAATTATTCCCACTCTGCTCGGGCTCGGCTGCAACGTTCCGGCTATTGTGGGTACCCGGATCCTGGAAAGTAAAAGAGAACGATTCATTGCAGCCACCTTAATCTCTATAGCTGTACCCTGTGCTGCCTTGCAGGCGATGATTTTCGGCCTGGTAGGCAAGCATGGGGGACACTACGTCGTTATGGTTTATGCCACGCTGTTCGCAGTCTGGATTGCTTTGGGGTACATCCTCCACCATGCGGTAAAGGGGTTTACCCCCGAGCTACTCATTGAGATACCACCATATCGTCTGCCTTCGTGGCGAGTCGTGCTACAGAAACTGTGGATGAGAAGCTACGGGTTTCTCGCAGAGGCTGTCCCTATCATTTTGGGCGCGATTCTGGTCATCAATGTACTGTATGCGGTGGGAACGTTTGACGCTATCGCCAACTTCACTGCACCGGTAGTAACCGGTCTTCTGGGCTTACCGAAGGAGGCAGTTACCGCTCTCGTCGTTGGGTTTCTGCGCAAGGATGTGGCTGTCGGTATGCTGGCTCCTCTGTCGCTTAGTGCTGAACAGCTGGTGGTAGGCAGTGTGGTTCTGGCTGCGTTTTTTCCATGTATCGCCACCTTTGTGGTTCTCCTGAGAGAGCTCGGGGTAGTAAACATGTTGAAATCGGTGGCCGTGATGATTTCTACTGCTCTCTTAACGGGTGCGCTACTGCATGTGATCCTCTGAGACGGACTGGCCTCGCAGGGTTTTTGCTGGTACTGATGATTTTGCTTCTCAGTTGGTTCGCCGATTCCACTCTGCAAGCTGGGTCGCTCACTGTCTTCGCTGCCGCCGCGGCTAGGCCGGCAATCAATCAGGTATGCGAGAAGTTCGGGTACGAGTAAGGAATGGAGGTAGAGG
>SMTZ1_10005422_pt1 | contig 12824 bp, 11 predicted proteins | sample DeeMarSWOR136_30_FD_25667 | JGI IMG/M metagenome (IMG submission 25667) | reverse complement strand
CCTCCGCTCTAACCATACTTACCTCCGATTCATTTACTGCTTCCTTGGACGAGAGCGCCACCGCCGTGGGGAAATCGCTGGACAAGGCGATCGCGGCGTATAACGATTCCTACCAAAAGGACTTTTCCCTGATTGGCTCTGCTGCGGCCCAAATCGTTCGCGGCGTTGGCGGAATATATCTTATTGACTTCCTTACGAAAATAAACATCTGATGACCTCAAATAATTTCAATGTCCATGCGGTCTTGCCCGCACCTGGGGTCAACCATTAAGTTGCATAACTCTTGCCCGTTTCCTCAAAGGGCCTTAACTCCACCGGGCGGATTTTTTGTCTAAAAGCAAAGATTTATTGGCTGAAATCTTTTTCTTGGATTCATTGGCGAGAATGCTGGATTTTATATGCATATCTTCAAGTTAGCATCTGAAATAGAGGCTATTTATGAAGGGTTCAAAGGCGCACATTTTTCTTGACGACAAATGGGGTAAAGAGTAAATTTCGATTAATAGATTGCTCCCGTAGTTAAGTAAACCCATCCTACTAACCTTTAGCCTTCTGGGGTGTAAAATGAGAAGGTGGGGTTACCAGAAGAGGCCATTGAGAAGCCTCTAAGAGGGTTGTATTACCCTTTTGGAGGCCTTTTCATTCAGACCTCGACCCAGCCAGTCTCGCAGCCGATCTCTATCTGACCTGAAGCGCATCTTCGATGAATTGAAGATGACCAATATTCAATCTCCTTCTGACTCGGTCGCCGTGAGCCAAACAACTTAACCCCCAACTTTTTGCAGGAAGTAGTGCGAGGGAGTTTCCGGTAGGTGCATATATTAAGACCTGAAGGGAATTTCTATTCCCTTGGAGCCATTTCTCATCTAAGACTCTGGTTTACCTTGGTCTTATCAAGTCTTAATAACAACAAAACAACGCCAGCTCTGAGGTCGGATTAATTGCATAAAAATATTTAATATTCAGGCAATAAAATGGTATTCAGCCATTTCAGATATATAGACTCAAAATTGCTTTCCCAAGGTTCAAAAGTAGGCAAAAGGAAGAAGTTGAGAAATTTCTTGATAAATAGGCCTAACAAGCAATTCAACAATGAGCAAATTTTGCTGGCGCTACATTCGGGCTTGTGAATCCTAGCCTTAAGCCACTGAAACAAAAAAAATGTTCATTTCATAGGAGAAAGCAAATGGCTGAAATTAATGATTTCTTGAATCCGAGATCCATGTTAACCCCTGGTATTGCTGGGGGTATAACAATGACTATCACCAATACGCTTTGGATTCAATTCAGTTTGGATCAGAAATGGACTGCGTTAGCAATAAGTTTTGCTCTTAGCCTATTAGTATTTCGAGCGCAGAATATCCCACTCTGGGAAAGAATCATTTATTATGGGTTAAATGCACTGATAATATTTTCCGTGGGCGTCGGGACACAGAAAGCGGTAAGCGGTTTCTAACCCAATCTGGAGTACATGGTCGATAGATTTATCGAACCATTTAGGATATCGACGCCTTTCGCTGTCGAACGCCTCACTCAAAATGGCCGGCCATTGTAAGAAAGGAGCATATAAATGATAAAAAAGGGTATTATGAAAATGTTGCAAACCATAGCTTTTATGGTATTGATACTTCTTCCCTGTCACGCTTTTGGAAGTAGTTGGGAAAGACTTCCTGGTGCAGCAAAGGACATTGGGATCGGCGCAGATAATTCAGTCTGGGTTATTGGAACAAACAGTGTGCATGGAGGATATGGCATCTATCGATGGGAAGGAAAAAATTGGAGAAGAATTGACGGCGGCGCAGTGCAAATATCGGTTGATAAGCACGGTGTGCCTTGGGTTGTGAACGCAGACAATTATATATACCGGAAGAAACGGTCTTTCACAGACCCGTGGTTTAAATAGGGAAGAGACCAGTCCTAACCATTTTGATCGCAAATTCCGTTTCCCATCGACTGGTCGAGGGGAATTCTTGTCATTACGGCTAATAAATTGTGGCTGGAAGCATCAAATTCGGTTGAGGGACCAAAATTCTCAGCTAAAAATAGAATTTCTTCCTGAGATGGTGTTTTTGAATTTTCTTCAAGTATTCAACATTTCCTATGCAAATCTTCAAATTAACATCGAAAATCGGAGCTATTTCATAGAAATTCTCTTTTCTTGACGAGAAATTTGCCAAAGCGGTATTTGCCCATTTTGCAAAAATCGGGGGCCTTAGAGGTGCTGCTGCACCGGGAAGGTCTTATGTCCTACTTGTACGGTATTCCGGAAGCGGACCGGCCTGGAAGGACGATCGGCGATCCTCTCAGGGAAAAGTCGGATTTGAAACGGCCAGCAGTCTACATCAGGGAGATGGGGACTCTGCCCGAAGCCAAAGAAGCACTGGAAAAAATCGAAAACTGCAAAGCCGTCTTGGAGACAAAGACCGCCGCCTCCACGGATCCAGTAGTGGGCTTACTGACTAGTACGGATATTTCCAAATATTCAAGGGCATAAAAGGAATCCTTCCGGCATCGAGCAAATAAGGCCGCACCACAAAAGGATTCGGGGTACGCTAAATATTGGCCGTATCGAAATCAAGGATAAAACAAAGCCATAGGCTATAAATTCCTAAAAATTGCGACATTTTTTGTCACTCAGAAAGGAGAGAAGCATGACTCTAATTCGGTGGATTTCCGCTGCCATGTTTTGTTTTTTTCTCTTTGGGTGCGCGCAAGTTCCTCGCCAGAGTGTTGAGTTGTCCGCCACCCTGGGCCGTGACTTGCAGGAATTACACCGGTCACATCGAAAGGCTGTGGATCTTCTGCACGACAGAGATATTGAGCGAATCAACCGCTACATCGAACAAGTTGTGATTCCGACTTACGTCAAGACGGTCATCGACAAGATGGGTCCACGATTGGCACAAGACCTGTCAAAAGCAATCGGACCCAATGCTACTCAGGCGGACAAAGATCGCATCTACGACGAAATGCGAAAGACAGTTCTGGGTATTTCTTCTCGAGTCGACAAAGAACGGCAAGAGCTAATAGGCCCTGTTGAGGATGCACGTAAGGCAAGGCTTCAGGAATTGGACTTAGCATATGCTCAGATGCAGCAGGCTAACTCCTTGTTGACGGCCCATCTCTCATCCGTTGTAAAGGTCAATACTGTTCAAGATGAATTGCTGGCAAAGGCCGGACTCAAAGATTTCCGTCAAAAGGTGGGCGAGTCGGCCCTTGACCTAGACAAGCAAGTCGCGGAGGCACTCAATACTGCAAAAAATGTTGATGACGCGATTATTAAGCTGAAAGGCATTTTCGAGAAGGTCACAGCAATTAAAGCCAACCAATAACCCTTAGGAGCGTGTGCCATGAAAAATGATTTCGACAAAGACCTAGAAGCGGCACTTGATGAAGCCGAAAAAGCGCTGAACGAGGGCCTCTACAAGAAAGCCATGCGCGATCTCCTCGCCCTATCCATGTCGGAAATCAAGAGCGCAGTTCCAAAGGCATCATATGCGGATTACAGCAAACTGCTTTCTGTTGTTGAGCAGGCCTCTGCTGCAAACGTTGCCCAGGCGAATCTAAAGGATAACATTGTTTCACTCGGGAAGAGTGCGATCAGTATCGCCAAACTGATTCCGTCTTTGGCTGTCCTCTTCGCGTGACCGTCTCCTTATCTGACATTTCTTTAAAGGAGAAGCTGAAACGGGGGGCAGATTATTAGGACGAGGAGGCCTCCTTTGTAAATATGTCGCCCCGGGACCTTGTTTTGTTCGTTGCCTAGATATTGCCGCTTTCTTGAGCAACGTTAATTCCAGGGAGGCGAATTTCCTCCTGGAAAGCAACGACTCCTTCCTGAAACCTTGCCTTCTATAAATTTCAAAAACGGTGTACATTACAATCGCCAATAGCCAACGGGTTTACAACCGAGAATAACTGTTTCTTGAATTATCTCAATTCTGTATAATATTGGGTAGGGTGATCTTCATTGGGGGAAAAAGCACAGAATTGAACCTTTTGGGTCGAGTGGAAATAATCTCTTGGCCATTCATGGAGAAAGAATAGAATAAATATAAAATATATAGTCAACTCCAAAAGCATATTAGGAATATTTTAATTACAGGGCGTTAATATGCGTTTTGATGTTTACGGATCTGAAAGCATATGTCCACATTGCAGAAATAATTTAAAAACATCTGATGGAAATATTCTAAGGAAGCGAAATATATTGACTTGCCCTTTTTGTGGTAAGACAATAATTAATACCGGTTTTTATTTTATTAAAGTAAAAACCCTTTTTTATTTTGTGTTTGGTGTCTGCGCATTACCATTTTTAATCCTTTTGTTTGAGTATTTTCATGCTGAATGAAGAAAGCGGATATCGGAGGAGAGAAAGTACGATCTCGCAGCATGGGAAGACAGAAACGAAGGCCATGAAGAAGTCGGAGAGAACGACTCAGACGAATAATGAGAAAAGCTGAGGGAGAACCCGGAGAAGAAGATTCGCCTTGGAAACCCGGAGAGAGGATTGCGGAGTAAAGGGTGAAGGAAAACGAATATAATCTGGCAGTGATAAGCGACCTGCACCTGAGCGAGGGAAGGAGCGAGGAGACAAAGCGTTATTCCAGGAACGAGGATTTCTTTTTCGATGAGAGTTTTTGCCGATTCCTGAAATATTTGCAAAGGGAAAGCATCAGGCATCAGAAACCGTGGAAGCTGATCATTAACGGCGACATGATAGATTTTCTGCAGGTTACCTCCTTACCAGAACCCGGAGAAGCAGATTTTGAGATATCGGAAAGAGAGAGGAGGTTTGGACTTGGCACCGAGGCGGTGAAAACGGTATGGAAGTTAAAAAGAATCATGAATGGCCACTGGAGGTTTTTCCAGGGGTTGGCGAATTTTTTAAACAGGAATAACAAAGTTGTAATCATTCCCGGCAATCACGATATAGAATTCGTTTACGAAGAGGTGCAGAAGGGGTTCAGGAATGAGCTTCCCAGATATTTGACCGAAGCCTCCGAAGTGGAAAATCTGAGCGCAAACCTCGAGTTCATGCCCTGGTTTTATCGTGAAGATGGGCTTGTTTATATCGAACATGGGCATCAGTATGATCCGCTGAACTCTTTTGACTTCTTTCTGTGCCCCTTTCGGGTGACTGGAAACAGGACAGAGATCGATCTTCCCTCAGGATCTTTCTTTGTTAGGTATTTTTTTAACCGGATTGAGAAGATTGACCCCTTCGCTGACAACCTCAAGCCCGTGACAAGATACATATTCTGGGCATTAACACATCGTTTTGCCAGTTCATTATTCAGGGGTATTGTGTGGAACTACGGAAAATTTTTGCTTGAAGCTTTGCGAAAGAGAAATCCTCTAAGCGAACAGGGAAAGGTCGCGCTGGCCCAAAGGCAAAACGGGCTTCTGAGGCTTGAAGCGCAAAAATTTGGTTTGCCCGAGGATAAGTTGAATTCAATAAAAAGTTTCTGGGTTCCCTCTTCCATATCTAACGACTCTTTGCCCAAAGTCCTCTGCAGATTCTTTTCCTGCGAGCAGAGAAATCGGTATATTGAAATGGCCGCAAAGATCCGGGAGATTCTCGGGGTAAAGTTCGTTCTATTTGGTCACACCCATGAGCCTGATCTGAAGGGGCTTCCGAATGACAAAGAAAGAATGGGAGAGTATGTTAACTCGGGGACCTGGACAAAGTTGTTCAATGAAGGGGAGAGGCTGTTAAGGGGGGAAAAGGAATTTGCATATGCCCAGGTCCTGAGAGAACCAGAACCAAAGATTGAGCTTTTGAAGTGGAAGGATGAATTGGGAGAGAGCGAGAGGGTAAATCTTTTCGAATTTTAATGGAATCCAACCTGATACCTCATTCCTGAATTATTGAGGTTAGATTCACCAGCGAGAATACTGCATATCATATGCAAACCTTTATAGGTCCCGAACGAAACTTAAGTTGACAGTCAGGAACCTCCTGGACCGCCGGCGCGATTATGCTGCTATCGGCCTTCTGTGGCCACGGTTCGATATTGCGCTTATTACGTAAATCTTGCCCGTCTCTCAAAGGACGTTAACTCAAGGGGGGAATTTCTCGTCTAAAAGGAAGGACTTGTTTACTGAAATCTTGTTCTTAGATTCATTGGCAAGAATGCTCTATTTCATATGCAAATATTCATGTTGGCATTTAAGGTCGAATTTTTCCCAAAGATAAAAATTCACTTGACAGCATTTTATCCTGATCTACCATTAAATTATTATTTCCCCACCCGGATCTAAACAACTTATCAACCTAACCTTTAACCTTCTGAGGAGTGAAATGGGAAGGTGGGGTTATCAAAAGATGGTCAAGTGAAGCCCCTAAGGGAGGCCAAGACTCTCTTAGGGGTTCTTATTTATCTCCCAATAAATCTAGGTTTGAGTTTCAGCTGATCTCATTCTGAGCTGAATTCCGGTTTCGGTGGGGCGAAGACGGCTAGTTTTGAAGGTTCTTCCTGGCCAGCCATCGTCAAAATAATACTCTAATATTTTCCCCTCTGGTGGGTGGTACCAGCTAAATCAAAAAGGAGGTAAGTAAGATGTATAATTTATACAACAAGGTTCTGCTCCCCGAAACGAAGGAAACAGTTGGAACAGGTTGGCTGCCGCCAATGCCTGACTTGCGGGACTATTCTCTGGAGCACCAGGATGTCAAAGCTATGGCAAAAAAACTTGGGTTAGGCGTCACTACGCTCTCCCTACCTCCAACCGTTGACCTGCGGCAGTGGTGTTCCCCGATAGAAAACCAGTTGAACCTCGGCTCGTGCACAGCCCATGCAGGTATCGGGATAGTGGAATATTTTGAGAAAAAGGCCCATGGGAAGTATATAGACGGCTCCCGTCTCTTTCTCTACAAGACTACCCGCAATTTGATGCACGTAACGGGCGATACAGGTGCATGGCTGAGAAATGTCATGGGGGCACTTGTCCTCTGCGGCGTGCCCGACGAAAAACACTGGCCATATACTGATAAACCTGGGGCTGACCCGGATGGATTTGATAGGGAACCACCTGCCTTTGTTTATGCAGTGGCGGACAACTACGAGGCACTGAAATATTTTTGTCATGACCCTCTTGGTGTAAACCTACCTCCTCCAACCGTGCTTTCAACGGTGAAACAGTATCTTGCCGCTAAGATTCCCTCTATGTTCGGTTTCTTCGGATTCCCTTCATTTAATTCCACAAATGTAAGAGGCGGCATCCCCTACCCCTGCCCTGGCGAGAGAGCCATCTGGGCACATGCGATTGTTGCAGTGGGATACGATGACGGCAAAAAGATAAAGAACACGGCATGTAACAGGGAAACGACGGGGGCCTTGCTGATCCGCAATTCCTGGGGGACAGGTTGGGGTGACAACGGGTACGGCTGGTTGCCCTACGACTATGTCCTCAACCAACTCGCCCTGGATTTCTGGTCCCTTTTAAAAATGGAGTGGGTTGACACAAAGCAGTTTGGCATTTGATAACGTAGAAGTGGGGCAACAATATTTTTAAAATGGTCGCCCAACAAATAGCTTGAGTGGAGGGCGGGAAGGCGATGGTTGCTGACGGCATCGTCGTTACCTCGCCTCCACCAAGCTCTGATATTAGTTTAACTTTCAGCCCGTAAGTGGGCCACGAAGCTGCACAAGAGATGAGGAGAGGCCCCTCGAAGTCGCCTTGCAGGAGCCACGATCAGCATCTTCATATTGAGTGCCTTATGCAGTCTTTGAAAGTGTACTTTTCGCAATTGCCAGAAGAGCGAATCTTCTCCGAAAAAACAAGGGCTTTTCCTCAAACTTTCCCTTCACCAATTTTTGAGGAAAATCTATCTAACCCTAATAAAAGAAACGCGACAATCCTAAGCAATCATTCTTTCGTATATCGTATCATTCAATATAATAACGCCTCAAGAAATCTTCTTTTAGGAAAATTCCACCGAATGTTCCTAATTGGGAGGGAAATAGCATTTAATATGTCATATCTTGAGCAAGAATAGGTAATCTAAATTATCTTACTGTACATTGGATATTCGCTCAAGGGGCGGCTATTGCAATCGTGTTCTCCGCTTACAAAAAATATAGTGATGGGACAACTATAAACTTTTTTGAAAGGGGGACATAATGGACAAGAAACATTCCTGCTGCATATTTGCGGTCCTGCTCATAGCTGTTTTGGGCATGCCCTATGCCCTATTTGCGCAGAGCAGCGCTATGGAAACCTGGAAAGGAATTCAGGTCTTGCAGTTTTCCAAAAACGATTTCATCGGCGTGCCCGGCGAGGTGACAATATCATTAACAAAAAAAGGCGGAATATGGCGAGGAAATATCAGGGCGCGTGGAATTTTTTATGGCGAGACGCTACAAAATATCAATTACCAGGCAAAAAAATTCACTGCAAGTTTTAATTTTCGCTTTGCGCGGGAGACTTTTCCGGCCAAATTACTTCTTTTCAGGGACGATATCTGGATGTACGGTATAATAAAATTGGGCACAAAAATCGGGCATACTGATTATCTTAAATTGTATATCAAAAAAGAATGACCCTATTTGGCATTTCTGCAGCTATAAATGAAGCCAGACTAAATTAGGAGGATACAAACCATGCAAGAGCAAATTATTCATACCATGGCCACCGTTATTATGGAAATCGCCTATTTAGTAACTGGAATCATCTTGTGCGTGATCGGGAAACGCCTTCTCGAGGAAGGGATTTCTGGCAAATTTCTGGCCGAGGGTGAGGTTTCTTCGAAAAAGTTACGTATAATCACCTCATCCCCAGGTCTGGTTTTTCTGGTTGCCGGGCTGGTCATCGTATCGTTGGCTATTTATACCAAGAGCGAATTCAAGCAACTTGCTACTAAACACGGCGACACTAAAGCGGAGACTAAATTACCTTCACAGAACAGGGACGCGGAGATTGACTTAAACAGCCTGGTGGAAGTGATGACAAGCTACAGCTTAGCAGCGCCTTCTGAACAATCCAATATCGCGGATAAAAATTTTTCTCTGGCAATCGAGAACGCCGAAAGCGCGAATTGGAATAAGGCAAGCGAGTATCTCGTTCGTGCAATCTCATTTGATCCATCCAAAGTAGAGAGGGCTTTGAAAGAGCAGAAATTGCGCAAGCTTGTGCAAGATTCATTTTTTGTGAATTTCGCTCGGTCTCGATTACAATTGGCGCTGCGAGCCCAAAGAGAACAGCCATTATCCGATCAAGCCATGGCAATACTTGCGAAACTTGACATTTTTGCAGGATCGCTGCCTCAGCCATCCAACATTTCCAGGACGAAAGAAATTATTGCCAGCATTCCCACGTCTTCGGGACAGGAGACGAGCCAGAAAACCCTCGGACGGATGAAGGCACTTCTCAAAGAAAACCCAAAAGCGCTGCACAGCCTTCTTAGAGAACAGCGCTATCGATGGATTTTTCAAGATCCGACCCTGCTAACCTGGCTTCAAAAAAGTGGTGATACTTTTTTTAGAGAAATTGAATGAGGTGAAATATGTCGAATCGGTATTTCCATGTTGTAGTAATGATTATTTTGGGCTTTTATATTCTCGTCTCTTTAAATTGGATCGATGCGCAGGCTCAAGAAATTGACCAGGAGCTAAAGCGGCGTGCAGATTCAACATTGCTTCAAATGCTGGGTCCATTCTTTTCGCAATCAATAAAGAAAGATATTGATCCTATTTTTATAAACCTGGCGTCAGCCTTCTCCAAGGATAAAAAACTTTCTAGTCTTCTAAAAGCCGTCAGATTGGAAATATTCGCACGTTTCACCGGTCCATATAGCGCCAAAGCCGCAGCCGACAGATCCGGAGCCTACAGATCCATCCAGGTGGACATGTCATTTATTTCCTCAACGAGAATAATAGCCCGGGTTGCCGCTTGTGAGATAATTCTTCCGAAATCATTCCACTCACTAATACAAACCTGGAAGCAAGCCGTTGGCGAAGTTATCAGAAAAGCGATCCAGAGTGGTGCCCATATAAGCTCCATGCCCTCATTTAACTACTGGGATTTTCAAGCTGATCAAATGCTCAATAAATATATTGAGCATTTTGCAGAAAAAGCCTATTTGGATATCCTGACCTGGGTGATTCTGCATGAAATGGCGCATCATTACTTGGGCCATTTAGATTCAGAGGCGCACACGGACCAGATATCCCGTGAGAGGGAATTGGCGGCCGATTTTTGGGGATTTCAAAAGATGAAGTCCCTTGGATACTCGCTTGCAATGGTTTTTCATTTTTTGGTGATTCAAGCGGAATTAGAAGAGAAAATTTATGGTTCAGTTGCGGAAGCGGGTAGTCACCCCAGTTGGTACGCGCGAGCGCGTCGCTTGGCTGCCCACTTTGATCCAAATGAAAGAATTGCCAGGCCGATCAAACTTTTGCAGTGTGTTTTAGAATCGAAGAATCAACGCACTGGCGGCCTGTACACAACGGATGCAGCGATTATGTTTCCAATAAATCCAACAGAATATGGGAGCGTCCTGGGCGCTATTACTGTCGGCAATAAATTTCAATTTCTGGCAACAAAGATTATTGGCAAAAAGGCCTATCTTTATGGGCGGGTATTAGATGGAAGATCAAACAAAATTATTGTTAAAAATGCAGATTCCTATTTGCCAACCATCGAGATTCGAGACACTGATTCTCCTTCTTCGGCGCCTTATTGCACTGGCGCGGCTTTCGAAAATCATCTTGTACATTACCATGGCGTTATGCAGCGCGCCAATATTCCCGTCCGCCAGCTTTTCATGCAATCACCAAGAGCAATTACAGCACAAACGTTGAGATCGACATTAGCCGGCCCGGCGGCGCTTCGTGCTGCGCAGAGCGCTGTAGATCTTCACATTATCGCCCAGAATGATTTGGTATATGGATACATGAAAGGAAAGCAGTCGCTTTCTTCTACGGAAAAAGCTTTGAACGCTGAGTCGAAGCGTTATATGAGGCATTTGAGAGCAGCCCTGGGATCTGATTGCTTTGCGCGCTTCGAATCTGCGCTGTATAAACAGGATTTTATTCATTTTGGCATGAGCAACCTGCTGAGGCTTTCGCGGGATTCAAATAGACGAAGTTTTGACATTTTTTTTAGACTCCGCGGCCACAGGGTTGATTTGAAACCGGCGTCACGACAGTTCAAAAATGTAAGACTTCGGAACATTGGCTTGCGCCAATTGGATAGCCCGAAAGAGATCATATCAAAGTATGAAATGGATGCGGCCGGCGGATTCCCTAATGACTTCATAGTCCGAACGTCTACGGGCGGGAAAGTGATTGTGGACAAAACGAGCAATCTGATGTGGCAGCATTATGGTTCGGATAACAAAATGGAATACGCCAAGGTGCAGTCATGGATCACGCACCTGAACAGCAGTCGATACGCCGGGTTCAGTGACTGGCGTCTGCCCACACTCGAGGAGGCCCTAACGCTTCTGGAGCCAGAATATTTTCGCAATGAAGTTTATATCCAGCCTGTTTTTGCGCGGAAGCAACGGTTGATTTGGACTTCTGATCACTACTTGGGGACAATTTATGTCGTTGACTATCAAAATGGACTGTCTAGCATAAGAAACCCAGACGAAGAATGCTTCGTCAGGGCAGTGCGTTCTTTATATTAATCCATTTACGCGCCCTTCTCTCAGGAGAACAATTCCGGCTTGTTTTTTGTTTTAACCTTAGAGGATTAGACTTTCAATCCTTTATATTTGTGGAGGAAAGGACAATATCCTTTTACCTTTTTCGCAATACTGCCGCTTACCATAATGATCATATTGTCTTTTGTATTCATCACATTAATCCTGGGATAGCTGCGGAACAATACTGAACGGGATGCTTTCGGAATAGACATTCTTATTTAATGGCAAACGCGGAGTCTGCTGATCGTTGCGTTTATTTTCTTTGGTGTCCGGAAGGCCGGCAGCCCGTAACGCTGCTATGATATGCATTATTTTAAATGTTCTGCCTTCGCGAAAATGAATGATCGTTCCAAACCCCTTGCAAATCAATCTATTCTGCGGAGGAAGCTTAAACTTTCATCTAAGAAGAGGAAATTATGGCGGTAATTCTCGGAATTGAACCTTTCATCCACAGGGCCGGGCCCAAAAGAACTTACAACGACCTTAACTGCTTGCCATGCGCCTCATCTTGATGATATCTTATGGGGGAGGCATAAAAGGAGGCAAGGGCATTTTTTCTCTCGGCTAGCGTTGACATTAAGAGTATTTTTTTTGATTGTTTTTTTACTTTGGAGCCAAGTAAATCCTGCAGCTAAACTTCAAAACTTCCGAGGCGTAATATGAGGATGTGGAGCTACCCAAAAATGATATTATGAAACCTCTAAGGGAGTCTAAAAACTCTCTTGGAGGGTTTTTAATTATTTCCAATAATTCCACGTTCAAGTTCCAGCTGGTCGCCATCTGACCTGAAGCGAATCCTCGATGAAAAGATTGCCAAAGCTGAAGCTCCTTCTGCCTAGGTCGCTGTTAACCTAACAGCAAAACCTCTAACCTTCTGGAGGAAGGCATAAAAGGAGTCTCCGGAAGGTAGCCATATGAAGCCTGCAGGGCATTTTTTCCTTATCCCTGGCAGACACCTTTATTGAGCCGGTTTAGATTATCATGGGCAGCTTTTGCAAGAAGCGTGTTACTAATCAAAAGGTTAAGCAATAGAGAACTGTGCTGAAGGAGGGGACCAATGGTTCAGGATGAAAGCAGAGAGGAATCTGAACGGTTGACTCCATTGCCGCCAGAAGAAAAAACATTAATAGAACAAACCATTGACGGTGTCTTTGAGGCTGACATAGACGAA
>SMTZ1_10005421_pt1 | contig 12824 bp, 7 predicted proteins | sample DeeMarSWOR136_30_FD_25667 | JGI IMG/M metagenome (IMG submission 25667) | reverse complement strand
GTCGATGAGAAGGGTGTTTTGACTCGGCGTTCCTTCATCGTCAACGTTGATGGTACCTCTGGCCCCTGGAACAGTCCCATCGTCGGCTAAGGAAGAAATTTCAGAAGCGATCATCTCTCCTTTCTTATCCCAGAAGCAGGAAGTCTTTTTCCTGATCCCATCGCTTTCCAGGCTGTGTCCTATCGCTTCATGGAAGAATGTCCCGCAGTGTCCTTTGGCCATGACGATCGGGTACTCTCCGGCTGGAGCATCTTCTGCCGGAAGCATGGCCATGGCCATCCGGCAGGCATCTTTGGCCAGTTCTTCCGCAGCTTTCAGATCATAGTGCTCATAACCCAGCGTGCCGTCTTTGTAGGCATAGCCACGGCTTCTTTTCTCCCCTTCAATAGCGTTGATGCTGACGGAAAGTCTTGACAGAGTTTGGTAATCTTCGACCCATGTTCCTTCAGAATTGGCAATAATAATTTTCTTGTTCGTATCCGAAAATCCCACGTTCACCTGATTGATCCTTTTGTCGTAGGCCCGGCCAACGGAATTGGCTTTCCAGAGAAGCTTTGCCTTTTCTTGGGGGATGATGGTGTCTGGCGAGACTTTCACCATGTAATACGAGGGGACTTTGGATGGTTTCAATCCCGCGGGCTTTTGGAATTCCTTTTCAGCAGCGATGTGACTGGCGACCTCTGCTGTTTGTTTCAGTTTCTCAAAACTCAGATCATCGGAGTAAGCATAGCCTGTTTTCTCGCCGTGGAGGACACGTATGCCCACGCCCATATCTACGCCTCTTCCCGCACCATAGATTTTGTCTTCTTCAAGGGCGATCTGGTTCCCAACGCTGTATTCCACATAGACTTCAGCAAATTCACCGCCGTGCTGAAGGGCGATCTTTAAGAGCTTATCGAGAGTCTCCTGGGAGAGATTGCAGGCAGGATTGACATGAAAATCTTCTGGTAGAGCAGTAAAAGAGAACAGCCTCCAGATAGGAAGAGTGGCCACGATTACGCCGCCAGTGGCTCCCGCCTTTAAGAACTTTCTCCGGGTGATCGGTTTAAAATATTCCTTCATACCTCACCTCCAAAATATATATATTAAAAAAGGGAAAGGCTTTTCTGAGTGATATGATTTTTTGAAGATTTTGTTTTTTTCCTTTTTCTCGAGTATTACCATTTCCCTTTTATTGCTTTTATCATTCTAGAATAGATTAGTCAATTTATACATACCGTCGTAAGCATCTCCATTTCCGTGATATGAGAATAAATGAGGGATAGACAGGTATAATGAAGGCGAGGCCCTGTCCGTCTGAGTCGCATTGTGGTGGGTGGGAGGGTCTTCGGCGGAGACGGATTGGGCCTCGCATTTAAGGACCTCATCCAACAATACCATAATCACGGTTTTGGAGATGCACCCTCAGATAAGTGAATATTTGAAGAGAGAAACTTGGTGACCCAGAGATAAAAAATCATGTATCATATTCCTCACAGAGAGAAAAAAAGATGCGTACTCACAGGAACCCCCGATTCAAACAAGAATTTCCGCATAAAAGGAGAAAACCTGTCCTTGCTGCTTTCTCGAGCCTTATTTCTTTGGGGTTAGGACAGGTCTACAATGGAGAGCTTCTTAAAGGCATCATGTTAAAAGTTGTCCTTTTAATTTCAATTTGCCTGTCTGTTCTCCTCAATTTTAAAAGTTCGAATGACCTGTTATTCTTGTTGGTTTTTTTATTCTTGTTTGTTCTGTTGAAAATATATTCCATAGCTCAATCTTTCATTAGATCACGTAAGCTGGGTTCATACTACACATTACGGAAATATAACAAAACCTATTTCTATGTCATTTTGACCATTGCTTTCTTCGCACTGAATATCCTAGTGCCATTAACCATAGCCCGATATGCACTGATGGAGATGACAGGGTATCATCCTTTCCGGTCCGCGAAAGCCAAAAAGCAGTACCTGGAGCTATACGACAGGGTGGCTGAGGAATGGCCGGTCGATTCGCAAACAAAAATGATAGACACTTCCCACGGTCAAACATTCGTCCGGATGAGCGGCCCAGAAAAAGCCCCTTCTCTGGTGCTCCTGCCTGGGGCCAATACCACCTCTTTGATGTGGATACCTAATATAGAGGCTCTCTCCCAGTCCTATCGGGTCTATGCGGTAGATAACATTTATGATTTTGGGCGGAGTGTTTTCACTCGAACCATCAAAACTTCAGATGACTTCGTGAATTGGCTGGATGAGTTGTTCAACGCCCTCGATTTAGAGAGCAATATCAAGTTAATCGGGATGTCTTACGGCGGCTGGTTGACGAGTCAATACGCTCTTCGCTTTTCCGACCGATTGGATAAGATCGTGTTGCTTGCCCCAGCGGCTACCGTATTACCCTTGAATCTGGAGTTTGCTTTACATGCTCTTGTCGGTTTAATCCCTCACCGCCGTTTCGCTAAAAAGACAATGTCCTGGGCGCTCGAAGATTTCATACGGAGCGAAAAATCCACCCAGGAACTGACAGGTTTTTTTGTAGAGAATATGTATCTAGGTTTACGATGCTTCAAGTTTAAGATGTTGGTCAGTCCGACAGTTTTAACTGATCAGGAGCTGCAAAACCTCAAAATACCGATTCTTTTTCTCGTCGGGGAAAACGAAAAAATCTATTCTGCTCAACAGGCCATCCAACGCCTCAATAGGGTGGCACCTCATGTCAAAACAGAACTTATTCCAGGTGCGGGTCATGATTTAACAGTTGTGCAGGCAGAGATGGTGAACCGGAAAATCCTGGAGTTTCTCAACCAACAGTAAAGATCCCTTCCCCTATCTGATAATCAGCACGAAAGGTGAACCATTTTCTCTATTCATACCGCAGAGATTCGACCGGATTAGCTAGAGCGGCCTTGATGGATTGAAAGCTCACTGTGAGAAGGGCAATCGCCAGCACCAGCAACCCGGCGCCAACAAACATCCAGACTCCTAAATTTATCCGATAAGCGTAGTTTTGCAGCCACCTATTCATAGCATAGTAGGCAACAGGCCAGGCAAAAACATTGGCGATAAGAACACTTTTTGTGAAATCTTTAGATAGCAAACCCACTAAGCCGGACACACCGGCTCCTAAGACTTTCCGGATGCCGATTTCTTTGTGTCGCTGTTCAGTCATGTAGGAGGCTAATCCAAACAAACCCAAACAAGCGACGAATACAGCCAGTCCAGAAAACAAGCTCAGAAGCTGGCTGATTTTTTCTTCGCTGGTATATAAACTGTGGTACGCATCCTCAAGAAAAGTATAATGAAACGAGCTGTCAGGAAAGATATCCTTCCACGTCTTCTCCAGAAAGGCTAGTGTCCCTTGGGTATCCTCGGGCCGGATTCGGACGGCAACAGTGTAGAAATAGTCAGGATGGATGTAGAGCATGAGGGGCTCGATCTTCTTCTTCAGAGTATAGACATGAAAATCCTTGACAACTCCTATGACTGTCATCTCTCTTTGTCCGCCTCTCCCCGGAACGATGAATTTTTCTCCTAAAGGTTCGGCCAGATTCATCTGCCTCACGGCCTCCTGGTTCAGGAGCATACCCCTCTCCCCGTCTGTGAGAATCTCTTCCGAAAAGTTTCTTCCCTGAATGATCTCCATCCCCATAGCATCGACGTAATCGAAGTCAACTGATATGGCTTGAATAGAAAATTGTTGAATCCCGGTTTCAACTTTCCTCTGAATGGTTTTTGTTTCTTTGCTGAACCGACCCGGAATTGTATAAGCCCCAGCTGCACTAAGGACGTGGGAATACTGTCTGAATTGGTCTAACATGACGGAGTATTTCCCCTTAAATTGGGGATGCCTTGGCCGGAAATTGACCAGGACAACGTTTTGTTTCTTGAAGCCGAGGTCGCTGTTTTTCATGAAATCAAGCTGTTTATAGATAACCGTGGTTCCTATGATCAGGATAACGGCCATGGCAAACTGAGCGATGACCAGAATTTTCCTGAACACTGATCGACTGGATAAAGGGGCATACCGATCCGTCAGCGCCTGGACGGGCTGATACCTCGAAAGATAGAACGCCGGATAGCTGCCCGCCAGGAGGCCGACAACGAGCACAACAGCGGGAATCAGGATAAAAACATACTGAAAATTTTGCTGGCCGGTGGAAAGGCTGTTCTCCAGGAAATCATTCAAGCGTGGGTATAAAATTTCAAAAAGGACAAAAGCAAAAAAAACACTCAACAGGGTGATAACCAGAGATTCTCCGAGAAATTGTCTAACGAGCTGGGAGCGCCTTGCTCCCAGGACTTTTCTCATGCCCACTTCTTTTATCCGTTTCAGGGAGCGGGCTGTGGAAAGATTCATAAAATTAAAACAGGCAATCAGGAGAACAAGCAGGGCAACAGAGGAAAACACATAAACATAGGTCAAGTTGCCTCTCGGCGCTAGGTCCACTATGACTTCAGATTTCAAGTGGATATCTGAGAGCTTCATCAGACCAAACTGAATCGTCTCTGCGAAGCTCTCACTGGTGTTTTTTTCGAGCAGATTGTGAATTTGCTGTTCCAAGTTTGATGGGGAAGTTCCTTTTTTAAGCAAAAGATAGGTGTACGTGTCTCCAAACACATTCCACGGTTTTTCCGGAGTTTTCCCCAGTGTTTCAAGGCTAGAATAAGACACGAGAAAATCACACTTCAGATGGGTATTGGCCGGGAGGTTCTTTATGACACCAGTAATATTCAGGGGATATTTTTGATTGTATATCATCGACTTCCCGACAGGCTCCTCATCCCCAAAATACTTCTGCGCCGCCCGTTCCGTGATGACTGTGGAGAAAGGATCATTAAGGGCTGTTTGCCTGCTGCCTTTGATCATGGAGAAGGAGAAGATTTCAAAGACAGAGGGGTCGGCGAAGAAAAAATTTTGTTCATTAAACTTTCTCTCTTCATACTCAAGCAGGGCATGCTCATCACGCTCGAAGCGGACGGCATTGATGACCTCTGGCACTTCCTCGACGAGAGCAGGAGCCAGGGCTGGCATGACGGCGGCAAAGCGCATGGTGTTATCTTTTTCTCCAAACTCAACAGAAACACGGTAGATCTGTTTGCGGTTTTTGTGGAAATTTTCATAGCTCAGTTCATTGGTCACATACATCAAGATCATGAGCGTTCCCGCCATGCCTATGGCCAGGCCCGTTATGTTTATCAGAGAAAAGATTTTCGTCCTCGATAAATTCCGCAAGGCGACTTTGAGATAATTCTTAAGCATCATTCCTCCTTAACATTCATCCAGGTTAGGCCTTGAACTCATATTAACGTAATATTTCGTGTTACATCCTCTCTAAGGCGGCCTGAAGCCGCCCTCAGCCCCCGAACCCCCAGGGAACCAGTCCCGACGGGTCCCCCCTCCGCTACGGGGGCTCAAGGGCGGCATTCAGGCCGCCCATAGGTGTAATCCTATTTACTGCGTTTACATTAGTAATGCCCACTCACTCCATAAAACATCACGACCGGCTGATCGTTGCTTATATCTTAAAGTCATCGTTTAAAACCATAATTGAAAGAGCAATAAATGTGCCAGGGCCGGCTCATCAGGGGCCTAAGAATACAGAAATGGGTTTTGAGTGCTAAATGTTCGTTTTTGAAACATGAAGTGTCCGATTAAGAACGGCCGTTCCCAGTCTCCTATCTCTGATTCCCGTATAACCTTTCTGGAATAATCCGGAGGATCGTCTGGAAGTCCAGTATTAATCATTTTGAGATCTGGTTTTAGGGATAGCAATCTCACAGAAAACACTCGATTCATCGACTTCTACAACCTGGGCATCAAGATTCAAATTTCCAGTCAAATCGAGGAATTCGTGTGGTCGCACTGTTGTTGCCGTGAAGCCATCTTTACACACGATGACACCGTTTCGTGTTTTTCTGTGGTCGATCTCTCCCAGGAGCTTGGCTTCTGACTGCATTTGAAACCATTTGAGTCTTTCTTCCCAGAATTTATCAGAGTAGCTTGAAAATAAAACCGTTCCGCCTGGTTTGGTCACACGAACACTTTCACGAACTAAGTCTTGTCGATCTACATGGAATGCCGAAATCCCGTTCTGGATGCAGATGACACAATCGAAAACTCGATCGCGAAAACCGAGTTGCACTGCGTTCATATTCAGAAGACGGCAATTGGCAATGTTAACGAGCATTTTACCCGCAAGATCTAAGCTGGCAAGCGAAGTGTCAATACCGATGACGGTTCCGGCTTCCAGGGCAAGCGAGGGAATTATTCGTCCGTATCCACATCCGAGTTCAAGCACAACGTCACCTGGATGAATTCTTTCCATGACATAAGCGATTTCTGCTTTTAAATACTGTTGAACCCGGGGTGAGGCTATCTCATAACACCGTTTCAGCCTCTCGGCAGAAAGCTTGTCTTTATAATAATCACCCATAGCTCAATCCACAGAGGATATATTTCTATCATTGAAATACCTGCCTGAGCAAGACCACCTTCAAAAAATGGAGCAGCGAAATACCTTTTATTGTACGAATACGGATATGAACCGTTCAAATTTGGACAGATAACGTTTTCAAAGATACAGAATTCCCCATGCGACTGTATTGGTATATTATTTGCATATAGTTCTTTTCGGAATGAGAAACATCATACCTGGAGAATGATAATGTTTATGAATTATATCAAGATCGTGTTTAGAACCATAAAAAAGCAAAAAATTTATTCTTTCATCAATTTGGCTGGCTTATCTCTAGGGCTGGCCTGCTTTATCCTCATTTCGTTGTGGGCGCGGCATGAGATGAGTTATGACCAGTTTCATGTCAACAAGGATCGTATTTATCGGATTTTGAATGCCATTGATAACGGCAATTTCGGCAGGTCTGTCTCCTATGCCCTTGGTCCGGAACTCGAGCGAAAATATCCTGAGATAGAAGCGTCCTGCCGCGTCTGGCCATGGCACCGTTCTTTGGTTAAGTACCAGGATAAGAAATTTGACGAGTACAGATTTTATCTGGTAGATCCGACATTTTTTACGATGTTTACTTTCCCTTTTATCAAAGGAAATCCCGAAACAGCGTTGGCTGACCTGGAATCCATTGTTATCACAGAACAAACGGCCCGACGCTATTTTGGCGAGGAGGATCCCCTAGGAAAGGTTTTACATATAGCCAGCCATAATACTGATTTCACGGTCACTGGAGTTGTCCAGAATATCCCTTCTAATTCGCACCTTCAATTCAATATGGCGGCCCGGGTAGAGTATTTAGGCGAGGACCGCATCCAGAGGTGGGAAGAATGGGTTGCCCCATCTTATGTGCTGCTCAAGTCAGGCTCAAGCAAGGATGATGTGGAAGAAAAGATCGCCGGTATATACGAAGAGCACCTCGATTATGAACCGGATTACAGGCCTGTTCTTCAGTCCCTGACAAAGGTCCATCTATATGAATTCGGCAGACCGGGGCTTATTGTCCAGGTTGCGGTTTTTTCAATTATAGCCATTTTAATCCTGGTGATTGCTTGTATTAACTTCATGAACCTCAGCACGGCCCGGGCGGCGAGGCGGGCCAAGGAAGTCGGTCTGCGTAAAGTGACAGGAGCTCATCGCTCTCAGCTCATCAGGCAGTTCTTGGGAGAGTCGATCATCCTGAGTTATTTGTCCCTTGGGCTGGCCCTGCTTATAGTTGAAGTGGCGCTGCCTGCATTCAAGGTGTTTACGGGTAAGGCATTGAGCCTCACCGACGGCAGCGGAAATCACTTGATTTTCGTAATCTTCATCGTCGTACCTTTGACAGCTCTAATTGCAGGTTGGTTTCCAGCTTTTCATTTATCAGCTTACCAGCCAGTAAAGGTCCTGAAGGGAATGTCTGTCTTGACTACAGGCCCTTCGCCATTCCGCAGAGTCCTCGTTGTCTTCCAGTTCTCCATTTCGATCGGCCTTATCATTGCCACCTTGACTGTAGCGAGGCAGCTCCGATTTATCCGAGAAAAAGACTTAGGACTCGATCGGCATCATGTGGTTACGGTGATGAACAATCCAGATCTAAACAGCCGATTTGATGCGTTCAAGGACGAATTGGAGGACGAACCGGATATTATCCAGGTTACGGCAGCAGCCCAGCGACCGATGGCTGTCGGGCAGGGTGTCTCTATCGACTGGGAAGGACGGCAGGATGACAATCCCTTTGTGGTGAAATACACAGTTGTTGACTATGATTTTTTCAAGACATTCAACATGGAATTTATCGAGGGCAGGCCCTTTTCAAGAACGATTGTCTCTGACGCGACAGAGGCCTGTGTCATCAGCGAATCATTGAAAAAGATAATAGGCGTTGACTCTCCTCTGGGTAAGAGAATCTATTTTAATCATCCTGAATTCTCAGAGCCCGCCCGCCAGGTGCGTGTAATAGGTGTGGTCAAGGATTTTCACAGCGAGTCGATGCACCATTCCATAAGGCCCTTCATCTTCCGCATCTACAGGCCGTTCCATCAGTATGTGTTCGTCAAGATCGATCCTCATGATATACAAGGCGTACTGGACAGAATCAAACAAACCTTTGAACGCTTTTCACCTGAGTACCCGTTTTATTCTCAGTTCCTCGATGATGCTTTCGAAGAACAATACCGAACAGAAAAGCAGTTGGGTCAACTTTTCCAGATATTCGGGGCGTTTGCAGTCTTTATCTCCTGTCTGGGCCTCTTCGGTCTGGCGGCGCATACAGCCGAACAAAAGACGAAGGAAATTGGTATCCGTAAAGTACTGGGCGCTTCAGTCTCCAGGATTATCCTTCTCCTGAGTAAGGAATTTGCTAGATGGGTACTCTTTGCCAATATCGTGGCTTGGCCCGTTGCTTACTGGATAATGCGTCGCTGGTTGAACGAGTTCGCCTATAGAATCGACATAGACGTCGGTCTTTTTATCCTCTCTGCCGCCATTGCCTTCCTGATTGCCGGATGCACCGTGAGCTATCAGGCTGTGAAGGCGGCTCTGGCCAATCCGATAGACTCATTACGATATGAATGACTGGGCCTGAATATCTCTTCTTTCCGAGGTTTAATCAAGATAGTCCCTGACCGTTCAGGAAGTGATCTCGTAATTTCTCTTCCTTTGAGCTGTTTTTCTAAACAACACGAATGTCGTTACGTATAATAGGTTTTAAAAATTGAAGTGCATCACAGAAAAGTCCGGCCAGCATGATTAGACCTTGACTTAAATCGAGTTGTTTCCAATAATGCCATTAAACAGAGGATTTAGGTCTGAGAGGAGTCCGGTTTCCGATGCGTAAATGGCTATTCTTCCTGGCGATTCTGGGGCTGGTCTACCTCATATCAAAGATCGGCGGGGGAAAAAAAGACCGCTCTCCGTTTCTCAAACGCCTCAACGAATCTCTTTCTCTTCTTGCCTGGGCCCTGGTCGCCGCCTATACACTGTTCTTCCTCTACTGGCTTTACACTCAAATTTTTAAGTAATAACACCGACCTGTGCGACTCGATCTCAGCTACTTTTTCTCTTCAGCTCTGGCTTCGGCCAGGACTTTGTCAGAAGCGAAAGAAAAGTGCATCTGGCCTGATGCCTGCAGCTTTTTGGGCTGATTGATTCCCGAAACCATCTCAGGATAACCACACCCGGATAATTCAGGCCAATATCATATACGGAAATATCAGATATTCGTTTTAGCAGAGAAAGATGTTTTTTTATGGAGTGAATTGTTTAAGAAGATTTAAAGGTGGGCTAATTGGATTAGAGACCTTTGCTCATTGCCTCCAAGAATTCGCCGTTGGTTTTTGTCTTGGACAGCTTGTCCTGCAACAGCTCCATGGCCTCGACTTCACTCAACTGGGACAGCACCTTGCGGAGGATCCAAATCCTGTTCAAGTCTTTATCCGGTATCAGGAGTTCTTCCTTTCGAGTTCCAGAGCGGGTGATGTCGATGGCGGGAAACAGGCGCTTATCCACGAGGCGCCGATCGAGGTTAATCTCCAGGTTTCCTGTTCCTTTAAACTCTTCAAAGATCACCTCATCCATCCGGCTGCCTGTGTCGATCAAGGCCGTGGCCAGAATTGTTAGACTTCCTCCCTCTTCCACTTTCCGCGCGGATCCGAAAAACTTCTTCGGCTTGTTCAGGGCATTGGCGTCAATCCCCCCTGATAACACCTTTCCTGACGGAGGGATGATGGCATTATGGGCTCGGGCCAGTCGAGTGATACTGTCAAGAAGCACAGCCACATCGCGTTTGAGCTCCACTAGCCGCTTGGCCTTCTCGAGTACGATGTTGGCGACTTGGGCGTTTCGGGCAGGGGGCTCATCAAAGGTCGAGGCCACCACTTCTCCGTTAATGCTTCTCTGGAAGTCGGTCACTTCTTCGGGCCTCTCAGCGACCAAGAGGACGATCAGGAAAACCTCAGGATGATTTTTTTCGATGGACTTGGCGATCGTTTTCAAGAGGGTGGTCTTCCCTGCTCTCGGCGGGGAAACGATCAACCCCCTCTGTCCTTTTCCGATCGGCGTCAAAAGGTCCATCACTCTGGCATTCAGGTTCTTCTTGTTGCCATCCTCCAGGTTGATCTTCTCGTAGGGATACAGCGGCGTTAGATTATCGAACTGGACATGCCTCCGTCCATCCAGGACAACATCAGGATGGGTAAAATTGATCGCTTCGATCTTGATCAGAGCGAAGTATTTTTCTCCTTCCTTTGGTGGCCGGACGATTCCGGAGATCGTATCCCCAGTTCTGAGCTGAAACTTCCGGATCTGTGAGGGAGAGACGTAGATATCATCCTGACTGGGAAGATAACTGAACTCGGGGGCTCTCAAAAAACCGAACCCATCATCCAGGCACTCCAAGACTCCCTCAGAGAAGAGCAGGCCACCTTTCTTGGCTTGGGCTTCTAAAATCTTGAAGATAAGGTTATGCCTGTTCGAACCATCGGTTTCATCATCCGATATGCCGACTTCTGTAGCAATCTTGAGGAGAAGGTCTGTTTTCTTTTCTTCAAGTTCTGCTAAATTATACTCTTTCATTTTTTACCCCTTTTTAATGTTTAGTAATAACTCAATCGTCTATGCTGGAAATTACCGAAAATTAATGAGTCAGAGGCGGCTCTTGGGAGCCTTCCCCTGTTTCTTCCCTTTTGGGAAGCTCGGCTGGAATCGATACTTCTTCTTTCTTTCTCCCAGTGGGTAACGGCTTGGTCAAAGCCACCTTCAAAACATCATCCATTCTTTCCACATAGTGGATGCGCATATTCTCTAGGATGTTCTTCGGGATGTCCTTTAAATCTGGCTTGTTATCGATAGGAAGAATGGCGTCTCGAATTCCCTCTCGATGGGCAGCGAGGAGTTTTTCCTTTATCCCCCCCACGGGGAGGACTCTTCCTTTCAGCGTGATTTCTCCGGTCATGGCCACCCTCTTGTTGACGGGAATATTGCTCAGAAGAGAGATAATCGAGGTGGCAATGGTGATCCCGGCCGAAGGACCTTCCTTGGGGGTGGCGACTTCTGGGACATGGATGTGGATATCGAAATTCTTGTGCAGATCCTTGGCCATGTTCAACTCAAAAATTTTTCCTTTCACATAGCTGAAAGCCGCTTGGGCCGACTCCTGCATGATCTCACCCAGCTGCCCGGTGAGGGTAAAATTACCCTTCCCATGAACTTTGGTGACTTCAAAGGTGAGGAGCTCTCCCCCGAATTCTGTCCAGGCCATGCCCACAGCAACGCCCACTTCGTCTTTCTTATCGATCTCCTGACGTCTGTAGCGCGGGATTCCCAGGAATTTCTCCAACTCTTTCGGGGATACGCTCTCCCCGTAGTTTTTCCCCTTGTCAACCACCTTTTTAACCACTTTGCGGCAGATGGACGTGATTTCCCTCTCCAAATTCCTCACCCCTGCTTCGCGCGTATACTGACGGATGAGCTTCATGAATGCCTTGTCCGATATCCGGAGATTATTCTCGGCAAGGCCATGGGCTTTCTTCTGCTTGGGCAACAGGAATTGTTTGGCGATCTGAAGCTTTTCATCCTCTGTATATCCAGGCAGGCGGATAACTTCCATCCTGTCCATCAGGGGTCTGGGGATGGGTTCGAGCATGTTGGCCGTGACGATGAACATGACCTGAGACAGGTCAAAGTCTGTGTCAATGTAGTGGTCTAGGAACGTGTTGTTCTGTTCTGGATCTAAAACTTCCATCAACGCCGAAGCCGGATCTCCCCTAAAATCCACGCTCATCTTGTCCACTTCATCCAAAAGGAAAACAGGGTTCTTCGTGCCAGCCCGCTTGACCATCTGGATGATCCTTCCCGGGTAGGCCCCGATGTATGTCCTCCGGTGCCCCCTGACCTCAGCCTCATCTCGGACGCCGCCTAACGAGAGCCGGACAAAATTGCGTCCTGTGGCCCGGGCAATAGACTTGCCGAGCGAGCTCTTCCCTGTCCCAGGGGGACCGATCAAGCCCAGGATGACTCCTTTCGGGTTTTTGACCAGCTGCCGGATGGAAAGATATTCCAGGATCCTCTCTTTGACTTTCTCGAGTCCATAATGGTCTTCATCCAGGATTTGTTCTGCCCTCTTTAAATCCCTTTTCTCTCTAGATTTCTTCGTCCAGGGAAGGGAGATGAGCCAATCCAGGTAATTGCGGGAAACCGTGGCCTCGGCTGACATGGGCGGCATAGCCTCCAATCTCTCGATCTCTTTATAGGCCTTGTCTTCGGCATCCTTGGGCATCTTGGCCTCAACCACCTTTTGCTTAAGCTCTTCGATCTCGTTGGGCTGATCTTCTTTTTTGTAGCCCAGGCCGGTAGGGAAAACCTTTTGACTGGGGTCCCTGAAAGGGCTCCTGCGGCGGGA
>SMTZ1_10011220_pt1 | contig 12826 bp, 10 predicted proteins | sample DeeMarSWOR136_30_FD_25667 | JGI IMG/M metagenome (IMG submission 25667) | reverse complement strand
ACTGATTCATTGATTTTTCCTCCCCTCATAGCAGAAATTGAGCCAAGTGCTGGTAAAAAACTAAGGAAATTTTTTTCTTTTCTTGTAATATTTGTTTCCAATATGTAAACTATGATGCCTGTAATCAGCAAAGGTGTCAAGGTAATTGCAATTATAATTTCAAATGGTAGAATCTGAAGAAATGAAAGAGATAGATAATATTTTCCAAAAAATAAAAATGCACCGAGAAAAATAACTACTATTACAGAAGATCTAAAACTGCTACTTACCTTTTCTTCTAATTCTCCTTTCTCACCTGTTACATGCCATATTTCGTCCTGTGGTACCATTGCCTTTAAAAGATACATCAATAAACCTTCGCTTACTATCAGTAAAAATGAAGCTAGATAAATGTACATATTCATATCTTCAGCACCTATAATTATTGGTAATACTATTCCAAGAGACATTACAAAGATAATTGCTATCAACATAGCTACATAGACTTCATTGAGAATGATTACATTCTCATTACTTGATTCATATATCGTTTTATATTCTTGGAGAACTGCATCTTGCTCTGTTTCAATAAATTCCCTATGCTCAACACCGCTATCCAAACTCTGGGAAAAACGATCTAAAAAATCTTTGAGTATTTTGCTAGGTGTTCTTGCTGAAATAAAGCGAAATGATTTTGATAATGGCATACGCCATTGTGTTGATAATGTTCCAATTTTCTTAAGTTCAACACCTAAGGCACCATATGCTTTTTTTCCTCCTAAAATATTAATAATATCCTTAAGTGATAAATCAGAGATAGCCAAAACTCGGAGATGCGTTATAAAAAAATGTATCTTAGCGTTAATATCATTCTCCTTATTTTTCCATGTAATATAAGGATAGAGACTCCCAAGGATTATTGGAACTATTCCCCCAACAATAAAGGATATAGGATTTAAATTTAGAGGGAATGGAGCAATTATAGTAAGTAATAATGGCATTAAAAAAACTATTATTCCAAGTATAATTAATGGGATTAAAATTGTAGTATAGAATTTCTTTGTATCTTCAAGGCCTCGATAAGCGATTTTTATTTCTTTTATAAAGTCTTTTTTCTTTTCAATTTCTTTTTTATTTTTTTGTTTCTTTTTCTTTTTTTTATCTGCCATAATATATTCACTTAATTATTATAGGTAATCCTTTATCACCCTCTCGATAATAACTCCATATAAATTGAGTTACTTCATAATAGTCCATAATATTTTCTTCTACCATTTTATCAAGAATCGATTTTCTTTTTTCATACTCCAAATAAATTTCAGTTGGATCTGAATATCCTGCATTTTTCGCAATTTTTTCTTCTAATATGTAACTATTTCTGTTTGCCTTAAAACGATGTACATCTTCGACAGGATCCCATTCAAAAGCATTTCTAGCCATTATCCCATCTACCTCTCTATTGTAACCCTCGATTTCATCGATTGAAGTAGCTCTTCTTATAAGTTTTCCATCGCGATCTATAGCTAGTTGAATGATTATAAAATCTAAATTATCCATAAAGGTTTTTGGAACATTTATCGGATCACCTGTGAATCTCTGAATTACTTTTGTTATTGAACCGGCGTGAAATGTGGTCATACAAGGATGTCCAGTTTGCATTGCTTGAAATACAATACTTCCTTCTGCACCTCTAACCTCACCAGGTATAATGTAATCAGGTCTTGATCTTAATGCAGCTTTTAACAGATCAAATAAATCTACTCTTCCTTCTTCAGGTCCTGCAGTTTTTGTAAGCAATTGTTGCCATACAGTATGAGGCACATGCATTTCAGGGGTAGATTCTGCAGTATAGATCTTTTTATCAGGTGGTATAAAGGGAATTACCGCATTCATTGTGGTGGTTTTCCCACATGCCGTTCCTCCACATATAAAAAAACTTCGACCATATTGTAAACAAAGCCAGAGGTATGCTGCAATACCAGAGCTTAAAGTTTTCCATTTGATTAGTTGAGTAATACTTATAGGAGTTTCTGAAAACCTCCTAATAGTCATACTAGGTCCTTTTAGACTTATTGAATCACTGTAAATGATGTTTCCTCTACTTCCATCTGGCAAAACTCCATCAACTATAGGTTGCCCCTCACTTACGGGAGTACCCATTTTTTCACTTATCTTCCTTGCAAAAATGTGTCCCTCTTCATCATTGATTTGAACGTTCGTTTTAATCATACCAAAGACTTTATGTGTTAGGTGGATTTTATGTCCAGTTACTATATGGATATCTTCCAAATATGGATCTCTCATAAAACATTCAAGAGGTCCACTACCTACTAAATTTTTAATTATAAAATATTCTATATTACTTTTTTGTGAAGAAGTTGCTTTTATCCTATCATGTTTTGATGATTTAGTAAATTTACCAGTTTTTGAAGATACTGCTTTTTTTGCTTTTTCATCAATTTCAATAATTTCATTAATCATTTCTTGAAGTACTTCTCTAAGCTCTTCATCTGTGATGACGCTTCTTTTTTTATGGGCATTTTTAATAATTGATTTTAGCAATTCATCATGTTTTTTTTGTTCATTTACATCTAATAAAGGTTCAATTGTGTGATATTCTAACTCATCCATGTCTCTTGTTTTATATATGTGAATAAAAATTGAACCCTTTCCAGGATAAATTAAATTGGGATACTCTTCTTCTCTAACATCAAAGGGCAAAACAGGATAGAACACAGGTTCTTTCATTTTTCTTTTAATATATTCAATATATTTTTTTAGATGTGGATTTTTTTGAAGCAGTTGTTCCTTGGATTTATCATCTATTTTAAGCATTTCATCTCCAGTTATATTTACAAGTAATATTCTATAATTTACAAATTATCGAGTAATTATTTGACCTACTCATATTCTTTCTTTAAATGGATATTGGTAATGAATTGACTCCTTCTCTATAGAACGTCCAAATGAATTGAACTACTTCATAATAATCAAATATTTTTTCTTCTACCATTCGTTCTAAAATATGCTTCCGAATATCATAGTCATCGTATATTTTCATAGGATCTTCATGTCCTGCCATTGGTGCAATTCGTTTTTCTAAAATGTAACTATTTCTATTTGCCTTGAACATGTGAGCATCATCAACAGCATTCCACTCAAATGCCTTCCTTGACATTATTCCATCAACTTCTTTATTATACCCTTCAATTTCATCTACTGATAATACTCGCCTTATTCTTTTCCCTTGACGGTCAACAGCCATCTGTATTAGAACTACATCTAAGTTATCCATGAAAGTTTTAGGTATATTTATTGGATGTCCGGTAAAACGCTGTATTACTTTAGTTACAGAACCTGCATGAAATGTTGTTACAACTGGATGTCCAGTCTGCATAGCTTGAAAAACAACCCGACCTTCAGCACCTCTAGTTTCACCTGGAACAATATAATCTGGTCTTGACCTGAGACCTGCTCTTAAAAGATCACCTTCATCAATATGGCCCTCTTTTGGCCCTGTAGATCTAGTAAGTAATTGTTGCCATACGGCATGTGGTACCTTTACCTCAGGTGTATTTTCAACTGAATAAATTTTTTTATCTGGTGGAATAAAAGGAAAAATAGCATTGGAAGTAGTAGTCTTTCCGGATGCAGTTTCACCACAGACAAAGATACTTCGTCCATATTGTAGGCAAAGCCATAGATAGGCACCAATTCCCGCATCAAAAGTTCCCCAATTTATCAACTGTGTAACACTAATTGGAGTTTCACTAAATTTTCGAACAGTCATACTTGGCCCCTTAACACTAACATCTTTACTATGGATGATATTAACCCTACTTCCATCAGGTAGTGTACCATCTGCAATAGGTTGCCCTTCACTTACAGGACTACCAATTTTTTCTGCAAATTCTTGTGAAAATCTGTTCGCCCATGATTTATCAATATGATGGATAAGATGAACATTTTCTCCTGTTATAATATGAATATCTTCAATATACGGATCTCTCATAAAAGGTTCAAGTGGTCCACCACCTACAATGTTTTTAATTATATGGTATTCAATAGTCATTTTCTCGGTAGTTGTAACTCTTATTTTTCTCCCTTTAGATTTTATTAATTTCCCACCAGATTTTTCATCTATTATAGTAATTTTTTTAATGTATTCTCTGATTGCTTTTCTTAAATCATCCTGAGTTTTAATATCTGTTTTAAGATGTGCTTTTTCGTAAATTAATTCAAGAATATGATCAAGTTTTTCTTTTGTCTTTTTATCTAAAATTGGTGTTATAGCATGATATTCTGGATTTTCCATATCTGTTGTTCTAAAGATGTGAATAAAAACTAAACCTTTTGTAGCATATATTAAATTCGGATACTCCTCTTCTTTAACATCCATTGGTACTTTACTATAAAATGCAGGTCTTTTCATCTTTATTTCAATATCTGTTATATACTTTTTAAGATGGGGATTTTCCCTCAACAATTTTTCTACTTCTACTTTTTCAATCTTTGTCATATTTCTTTCTCTTTAAAATGCCACCCCACTTGTTTCGATAGTTAATCCAACAGTAGGTCTGACAGAAAAGGTGGTCAAAGGTTCATATTTATGTTTTGCACCATTAAATTTTTCAAGGTAGATATTATGAACTATTCCAACTCCCGGCATTGATTCTCGTGTAATTTTAAAATGAATATCACAAATCATCTGAAATGAGCTATGAATCCGCTCAGACCATTCATTAGGATTTCCAGTAATCCATATCATTTTTCCAGAACCTTTTAATCGATTAAAAAAATTTGTTAATTCTATTAAATTATCCTCAGTTAAACTTTCTAGCAAAAGCGTTGATAGTGAATCTATGAATATTACATCTGGGTCGAATAGTTTTTTACAAGTAATTAACCCTTCCATAAATGTTTTTTTTGGTTTTGTCTCAGCAAGCATTACTTCTGTAGATATATAAAATAACTTACCTTTGATCAGGTAATTCCTCATATCATATCCTACTGAGGCAACTTGTCTAAGAAAACTTTTTATTGTGTATTGTGTAGAAACATAAGAACACGTTGAACCATTTTTTAATAAACTATAACAAAACCTCTGGCAAAAGATACTCTTACCAGTACCTTCTTTTCCCTCTATAAATATTAAGGTTCCATCGGGTATTTCCCTTCCAAATCTCTGAGCAAAACCATCTTTTTCTCCTTTTCGAGCTAATATTATAGATTTACTTGTCATCTATATTTATCCCATCCTTTTTTAGATTGTAAATATAAATTCATCTACTATATCTTGAGGTCCAACAATCCTTAAAGTATGATCCCCTAAAGATATTTCACTATTATCTACATATAATGTATTTACTTCATCAGGTTGAATTGAATTATCTGAGAAATTATAATTTGATATGACAACAATTTCTCCATCTATAAATATTTTAAATGTTTCGTTAGTTGTAGCAAGCTTTCTACAACCTATATTTTTCACATAGAAGAGATAGTTATTTCCCGATGTTGGAATATCATCAGGATCATTTATTATTTTAAATTTAGTATCTAAATTTTCTTCTATTCTCTTTCCCCTTTCTGAAAAACTTGTCATTACATCATCTATTACTGCAATAAAAACCCCTGAAACAGCACTTGCAATGATAACAGATGCTATGAAGAATACTACATGTGTCCCAGTTAGACTAAATCCCATTTTTTATCACTTTTCTATTTTATCATGGTAAAGTAAATTCATAATAATCTGATATTCCATTATTTGTTACAACTTTTAATCTCATCATTCCAGTACCAGCAAGATTTGATACATTAAAAAATACTTTATTTTCAGGATGAATATAAGGTTTAGAACAACTAAAAACGTTTTTAATCCCATTGATTAAAATATCAAAAAAGTTTGTTTCTAATGTGATACTTCCAGTGTTTTCAACTGTTATGTTTATATCATAATTAGATCCATTGATTACACTAGTTACATCTGTTATATTTATATCTGTTTGTACTTGAGCAATTGCTCTATCTCTCATATCACCAAATGAATCATGTACATCAATTATTGTTGGTATTGTAGTGCTCACAATTATTTCTATACCCATTAATATCGATACACCAATAATTGCAGCAGCACCTATTAGTGAGAAACCCATATCTCACTTCACCTCCTACTAGTGAGTTTCTATTTAAAGTCCCCTCTTATTAATTTATTAAGTAATAACAAAAAACCAGTAGATAAATATTTTTATTTGAATAAGTAGGTATCGGTCTTCTTTGTTATGCGTGAAAGTTCACTTTCTATTCTATCAATAAAATGTTTATCAAATTGAATTCCTTTAAGTTTTTGTATGTATATGAAGGATTGTATATGATCTCTTGATGGTAGATCAGTTATATGTTTTCTTGCTGTTTCCCCTTTCCTTTCCTTTTCTGTAATACCGTAAGAATAATCAATTAAATTGATTTTAGCATCCTGGGAAATCCATCCAATATCAACATAATATTCCAATATATTTGTAAGATTAGGTCGTCCGCATTTGTCAATTAGATATTGTAACCATTTCATTATAATAATAACGTTTTCTGGGTCACGAGGGATTTTAGTTAACGGGTCTACTTTCCATTCATGGACTGTATCGATTATGTCTTCAGGAATCTGTATATCATCTGTTGTTACAATCTTTTGCTTATTAATTGTGTCCTTTTCGATAAAAGTCAATCTTTCTTTTATATTTTCTACAGTTTTGATAAGTTTTGCCATATCTTCATCTTTATTTATGATTGATGGTTGTACTGTTTTTGGAGACTCTTTAGTTTCTATAGGTTTTCCGGTCTTTGCATAATTAGCTATTGCTTCACGTATTTTATCTATAAGTGATTGAAATTGTTCTTTAGTGATTTTTATCTTTTTATCTTTAAGTTTATTCTCTAATCTCTCTGCTAATCTTGAAGGTATAACATTATTTGATACTAAGATAGATAGTTCAGTATTTAGATCAAATTCCTCTGAAATATTACTATCTGTCTCACTCTCTACCATTACAAACACCTAATTATTTTTCATCCCATTAAATTTTCTATAAATTCGTTTATTAAAGTATCGATTTTTAGATCCATATTTATTTCATGAAATGATTGTTCGATAATAAAATCAAGATCATTAGTGGACAATTCTCCAGAGATTTTAACAGGTGAAGTTGAAATATTTATTTCCTTGTTATCCTTTATGGATATATCCTTTAAAGCTTTGAATTCTGCAAAATTTACACCTGCTTTTTCAGCAAATGATTCTATATCCCCAATTCTCTCCTTTATTTCATCTATTTCTTTAGTAAAATTTTCTAGAGCATCTATTCTTTTTTTAGTTACTTTTGAAAGTCCAACGAAAGGATTCATCTGCTCTGATACAATTTCGTATAAGCTAACTAAATCATCAAGATCTTTAGATACTGATTCTAACTTTTTGTGTAAAGTAGTTATCTCTTCTGTATTTTTTTTTATTTGAAAATCAAAATCTTTAATACTCTGTAGTATTGCACGTTTTTGCTCTAAAGAATCTCTTGTTGGTACTTCGAGATCATCTGATATTTGTTTATCTTGTTCAGGTTTTCCCTCTTTTTCTGATTGCTCTTGTGAGTCAACTTTTATGACTTTTCTAAGATCATCGGCATTCTTTTTTGTTTCCTCAGATTCATCTGATTTTTCTTCGACTTTTTTTAGAGGTTCATCTTGAAAAGTATTATCTTCATCAGAGGATTGATTCCCTGATTCATCCTCACCTTTTCCCATCTTTAACTTTATCTGTACCCCTCCTATAGATGAATGTGAGTTAAACTTTATATTATAACTATTAACTTTTATTTATACTTTTATTTTAAGGTATATTTACTTTTTACAATTTAGAATAAAAATTGTATTATTTATAGTCTTGGGAAAAAAATTGATTTCAAATGGTTAAAATCCAAATTGATTTTCTAAAACAAAAAATTTTAAAATAACTAATGAATAGTGAAAGACGATTGATGCATGATTTTTAGCATAAGAGTAGTACTAGCTAAGGAGAAGACCGGAAAAAACATGAAAGATATAAAGAGCAGTAACAAAAAGCATTCCGATCAGCTGGCTAGTAGTTTAGTTTTAAGTATTGATAATAATGAAAGAATCTCAAAATTCAATAAAGAATGCGAACGAGTTTTAGGTTATAGGAAGAAAGAAGCATTAAATCGACCTATTTTTGATTTTTTAATACCCGAACGCTATATAGATCAATGGAAATATCTATTTGATAATTCTCAAAAAAACAAAATGATAGAAGACTTTAAACTTCCATTATTGACTAAACAAGGTAACGAAATAGTTGTTTCATGGAGTAGTTTTCCTGTTAAAAATGCTCAAAAAGTCATTGTAGATATTAGTCTTGTTGGAAAAGTAATCTCATCATTTAAAGAACCCAAAGAACCTTTTATTGAATTTTCTAAACTTGAAACAAAGGAAACAACAGTAGATAACCTTTTAAAAGATCATGTTAGAAAAGAACAAATTGAGAATTATGAAGAACTAAATAATATGATTAATAATCTAAAAAGAAAAAATTCAGCATTGGAGAAAATAAATAAAAATTTAGAAAAAAATCTAATGAGTTTAAGAACTAGAATTGAACATCGAAAGGAAAAGGAAGTTGAGCATAAAAAACCAGGAGATTACGTTGGAAAGGGTCTCTATACATTTTCTGAATTAATGAGTAGTAAGAAAAGGAAGCAAGAATTCGAAAATATGATGCGCGATTTGGATGATCGTGAAAAAATGTTAAATAAACTTGAATCTAAACTTCTTAAGGATAAAATAAAAGTTAATGAGCAGGTAAATGAGTTTAAAAAATGGCGAAAAAAACTTGAATCCTTGGAAAAAGAAATAGAAAATAGGCAGAAAGAACTTTTCACACAGGAGAAATTGTTAACTGATAAAATAAAAGCTTCAGGTGATATCGCAATTGAAGTTCCTGTGGAAGAGAAGGTAATGGAATATCATGATCTTATTGATAAAATTCCTGATTCTGCTGTTGTTATTCACAGAGGAATTTTAAAACATGTAAATGATTCTTTTGCAAATTTAATTGGTTATGATGTCAACGAAATTTTGAACAAGAGTCTGTTTGATTTTATTATTCTTGAAGGTCTCTCAGATGTCCAAGAATATTATTTAAATAGGTTAATGGGTGTTAATGTCTCTGCTTATGAGACTACTTTATTAACCAAGGATAATAATAAAATATCAGTTGAAATCAACACTAAATCAACTTTTTATAATGGAAAAAAAGCAGAGATTGCTATAATTAAAAAAATAAATAATAAAAAAGAAATGAAATAAAATAATTAAAATAAAGAATTATTTAGGGTATTTGTCCGTTTTTTAGTCTAGTTTTATTATTCTCATTGAAAATACTGCTGGTGTTGTTATATCATATTCAGATTTAATACCAATCTCTGGTGATAGTGTTCCTGATATTTCTCTTCTAGGTGTTAATCCACCTGTATCTGTTATAGCTGTAAGATTGACAAGTAATATTGCTCTATCTCCAGGGTTCATACCAAAGGTTTTTGTAATAGAGTTATCTGGGTCATGGATTGCAACTACACCGAAGTAAGAATTTGAGGCATTGTCGATTATTCTGTAGCTTGATCCTGATTCAACCGGTGTTTGAAAAACACTTTTGTTGTCTAAATTGACGGTTTGTACAAGTGATTGATTCATTTTTAGGATCGATAGGTTGTTATGTACAACTGATAATGTACACAAGCTTAAATCTATATATTTTGATCCTGCTCTTGGTCTGACAGTGAATGCGAGATATTCAATTATTGTTTTATTGGTATCTGTGTAACCTGAAATTTGTTCTATTGCTATTCCACCTGAAATTTCTTTTATAGTTGACATTCCTACGTTTTTGGCCCTTGTCTGCAAAGTTTCACCAGTATTTATCAATACACTTGCTGCTACAGCTGCAACTAATATCATAGCTATGAAAACAATAAGTGTACCAATTCCAACCATTGCTTTATCATCTTTACTAATATTACTTTTTGCAATATGTTTTTGTGCAGGTTTGATAGCAATGATTGTATTTATCCTAAGGCATCCTAATCCTTGTTCAGAATCTACTAAAATAAAACCATCTTTGTAGTCAACATCTTCAAGGATACCTATAACGACATTTGCTCTTTCTTCGCCTGGTTCTTTGGTGACAATTTTACAATGTTTTCCTACCAGCCTTTCCATATATTTTTTTTCCATACTTCACCACCTTTCTTTCATTTCCGTGCCATTTAATAACACGTCAATATCTTTCGTGTATAATGTTCTCAAGTAACACTATTTAAAGCTTATCCGTTGGAATGTCAAAAGGAAAAAAAGGCTGAAAGACAAAATTTAAAATTTGACATTTTTTCATAAACGATGTTTAATATTATTAAAACGAAGAATGTCAATAATTTTATCGATTTATGAAATAGTTTTTAATAGATAATAACTGTATAATAAAACTTATATATTTATTATCACTAAATTTATCCTGTTAACTGTGATAAAATGGGTAAATTACTAACTACAGGGCTAACAAGTCTATTATTACTAATTGCACTACTGTTTATAGGAATTACTGTAGCATCAGTTATCACTGGTCAAATAACTGAAAATCCTTCGCATCAAGATTTTGAACAAATGACAGAAAAAACAATAGATGAGATATCATCATATATCTTAATAAAAGATATAAAAGGGAAATTTAGTGAGATTAATGGTGAGCAAAAAATTGAAAAAATTGCATTATGGTTAACACCTCTTGTTACCCAAGAGATAGATATATCTAAACTTACTATTCAACTTAATGATGGTAAAACTGTAAATTTTTTGACATATGATGGTAATTCAGTTAATTTAGGATCAAATTCTTTATTTAATCATCCAATTTGGGATAAAATCAATGGAATAAATTTTGGTTTTGTTACATTAGTTGATATAGATAAATCCTTGATAAATTATGAAACTTTTAACGATTGCTCTGATAATGCTTATTTAATTTTTAGATTGCCGGACTTAATGACTTTAAGTAAAAATGAAAAAATAATAGTTACTCTGTTTCCTTCAACAGGTATTACAAGAACTATAGAATTAAAAGCACCATTACCAATAAATCCAATAGTATCATTTGAATAAATATTTTCTAATCTTCCTTAATTTCTGGTTCATGATCAATTTTTTTAGTTTTTAGAGTATCACTATTAGTATCAAGAAAATTATCAATTTCATCATATATCTTAAGTTTCCCCTTCCAATTTTCAGTCAGTCCTTCTTGTGCTGGTGTAATACTATTTGATTCAGCTTTTTTTGCTAACTCGTTTTCTGCCATCTCTAAAGCAGATTTATTTTCTTGAAGTTTTATACTAATACCATTGAGTTCCTCGGTTTTTAGGTTTATAGAACCGCTTAATGATTCGAGTTCTCTTTGTTTCTTTTCAACAAGAGTATCAATATGCTCTAACTCCTTTAGTTTTTCTTCCTTGAGTCTAATGAGATCATCATTCATTGCAATCTGTTCTTTATTTGCAATTTGAAATCTATTACTCACTTCTTTGAGTTTACTATCAAGTCTTTCAAGTTCTTCATTTTTTCTTCTGAGTTCAGCTTGTGCTATAACCGTATCACTTACATCATTGACGACTGTGAGAAATCCTTGAAATTCACCGTTGTTATTAAATAAAGGCTTTTGAGATATGTCAGTTAATCGAATATCACCTCTTTTATCCTTAATGGCAATGGTTTTCATAATTACAGGTTTTTTACTTTCAAAAGAAGTATTTCTTGCATTAATCAATCTTTCATCTTTCATAAATTCTAAATCAAAAATGTTAGTACCGATTTTTTCGTTTGAATTAAATCCAAAGATATCTTCTGTTTTTCTATTCATGCTAGTAATCACATTGTCCTTATCTACCATTATAATAGAAGAAGGTATCGAATCTTTCATATTATTGTAATTAAAAATTATAGAATCTCTCTCTTTTTCAAAATTGATAATAAGATTATTTTTGTTTTGTAATTCCTTTTGTAGTTGTTGAATGTTTTCTCCGCTTGTTTCTAGGTCTGTTTTGAGTTTATTTATAAGGTTATTTGTTTCGGTTGAATGAAGTTGGCTTTCTTCTAGTTGATGCTTGATTTCGTTGATGATTTTGTTTCTTAGCTCCAAATCTGTATTCATTGTTTCAATGTCATTTTGATTGTTTTCTAGTTCTGTTTGTAATTTAGTTATTTGTTTTTGTAGCTCTTCTGTGTTACTTTGTTGTATTTTCATCCTTAATTCGTTTATGATATTATTCTTATCTTCAAGAACTTCTTGTCTATTTTCTATTTCTTTTTTTAGTTGTATTATATCATTATCTTTGGTTTGTAATAGAGTCCTAGTTTGTTCTAGTTCTTGATAACTGCTTTCTATCTCTGTTTGAAGTTCTGAAATATTTTCTTTTTTATCATCGATCTCCTGTTTTATTAATTCTATATTAAAAGTCAATTGTGAAATTTCATCTTGTTGTCTGCTTATTAGATTGTTTCTATAATCAATATTTTTTTCTTTTTCGTGTAATTCATTTTGTAGTTGTTGTATGTTTTCACTCTTTATTATTGAGTCTGTTTCAAGTTCGTTGATGAGGTTATTTTTTTCAGATAGATGATGTTGATTATCTTCTATTTGGTTTTTGATTTCGTTGATGATTTTATTTCTTAGATCCAAATCTGTATTCATTGTTTCGAGGTCATTTTTTCTGTTTTCTAGTTCTATTTGATTAGATTT
>SMTZ1_10005599_pt1 | contig 12826 bp, 6 predicted proteins | sample DeeMarSWOR136_30_FD_25667 | JGI IMG/M metagenome (IMG submission 25667) | reverse complement strand
GATTTGGTGAGGACTTTGGATCATGACACAGATGAGGGGGATCTGGATGCCACCTATCATTATTGGGACTTAATCTCCCGCAACACTCAGGCGGCGGTATCTGGGATATATCTTTTCACTGTAGAGGAGAAAAATACTGGTGATACCCAGGTGGGAAAATTCGTAATCGTAAAATGAATAACCTTAAGCGTTGGAGTTTTTGTGTTTTTCTGTTTTTTGGCTTCAAGTGCTGCCCCCCGAGATTTGTTGCGCGATGAAGAGCAGATTGAGAATGCAAAGAGTCACAAACTATCGTCAGATCTTCCCGTTGTTCAGCAGAGAGTCCACAGGGTAGGATTTCTGCAACTGTGTGTGACCAACTGGGGCGTTTTTGGAAGCCAGATGAGGGATCGCACTATGATGGACTCGGAGGGAGGGTGCTTCACGCCCCACCCCTATGAAGAGGTCGAAGCTCCCTCGGCTGAATATCCTGCAGGATCGAAGCTGGAATATCTGTTTCAGGGAGGATTATGGATCGGGGCTAAGGTAGATGATAAAGAGTATGTCTCTTTAGCCTGTGATGGGTGGTTTGGAATTTATGAGCTGTGGCCGGATGCTGCACCCCAGGGTAATATCATAGAAAGAACCACAAGACGCAGTTCTTTCTGTTATTCACCCGAGGCGGTATCGGAGCAAGACATCATTGCGGTCTATACTGACACTTCGGCTGACATCCCCCTTTCCTACCAGGATCGGGATCCTTGGGACAACCGAAGACATCTTCCGTTATACGTCCAGGTTACTCAGAGAAGTTACTCCTGGAGCTATGAATATGCCGAGGATTTTGTGTTAATAGATTTTACCATAAAAAATATGTGGATAAAAGAAGATGAAGATCGACCTCCAGAACCACCGAAGATCCACGATAAGGTGGGAATAATAGAAGATATGTATATGGGTCTTTACATCGATGCCGATTGTCAGCACCTCGATGAGGAGCCTTATGCTGAGTATGGTCCCCAAGATGACATATGTGGGTTCAGAAAGCTGGTCAGCTCGCCCGAGCCCGAGAGAAGTTGTTACGATACGGTTAACATAGCCTGGATTGCGGATAACGATGGACATGGGGAGAAGGACGGAGGAGAAACAGCCAGAATCTTCACAAGTAAGAGCCCCATCGCGGTGACCGGGACCAGGGTGGTGAGATCTCCCAGGCCGGGACTTAAACATTCGTTCAATTGGTGGATTTCCAATCAGGGTGGGGCTCCTTTTGATTGGGCTCCCTGGAAGGCGAAGAGCCAGCAGAGGTGGCTGGAGATGAACCCTTACGGATCCGGCAACAATTTTCCGGATAACGTGTTGGGCACCCCGGGAGGGGACGTCTCCAAATATTTCACCATGTCCAATCAGGAATTTGATTATGACCAGATATATTCCTGCGTCTGGCCTACAAAATATCCGGAGGAGGGCTGGCTGCCTGTGAATATGTCGATCTGTGATGACTTAGCGGATGGGTATGATACTCGTTATCTTTTATCTTTTGGTCCCTTTGACGAAATCGGTCCAGGGGAATCGCTTATGATCACCATCGGTTATATTGCCGGCGACGATTTCCACGTGGATCCTCAGAATCTGAAGAAGAACCGGAATAATCCGGATAAGTTTTATGCCAATTTAGATTTTACAGATCTTGAGACCAATGCCACCTGGGCGGCTAAGGTATATGACAATCCGGAGCCAGATTTTCCTTGCGGGGATGGGATTCCCGATTTCAAAGGACCACCTCCCTCACCCTCTCCTCTGTTAAGTTTCTATACCGAGAGGGGTAAGGTGAAGATAACCTGGAACGGGAAGGAAACGGAGAGATTTCGTGATCCCTTTAACGGGCGTGTAGACTTTGAAGGATACAGAATTTACATGAGTCGGACCGGACTTGTAGATGATTACGCACTCTTAGGCGCATATGATAAGATTGATTACAAGGTATATTGGCTTAATAAAGCCAAATGGCCTCAGGAATGGGTTTGGGTTGCGGCTTCAGTCACCTGGGATTCCCTTCAGTCTTGGTTCGGGGGAAAGGGAACAGAACCGCTGGGAGAAACTCCTCTGGTTTGGAATAAGTCTCATCCTTTTGTGATCGATCCTTCGGCGATCGTTCCCTGGGAGGAGGCCTTTTTCATTTATCTTTCTGATTCTTTAGATGAAGAGGGCATTGCGGTGCCATACGATTCCATCATGCTGAAGCGTCTTGACTCTTTATACTTTGAACCTCATGATTGGAATGCGGGATTTGATGAGATCATAGCCGATCCGGAGTATCGGAAGATGGTGGATTCGGAGTTGCCACCCGACACGGCAGATCGTTATTGGGATTATGAATATGAGATTGAGATATTTTCGGGAGAGCCTTCATATTTTGCGGTGACAGCTTACGATGTGGGAAGTCCTAAGAGCGGGCTTTCCTCTCTGGAGGGTTCCAAGCTGGCGAATGCCTCCCTGGTTTATCCTTATGACGAGCCGGAGGCGGTGAGAAAAAAAGGTTCTCCGGTGGTAGTTTATCCCAATCCCTACCGGATAGATGGCGATTATTACCCAGAGTATGAGAAGGGTAATTGGAGTTTCGACAAAAGGCTGAGGTTTGTTAATCTTCCTACTCAGTGCATCATTAAGATATACACCTTGGATGGAGATCTGGTGAGGGTTTTGAATCACGACAGGGCAGAGGATGATTTGGATGCCACCTATCATTACTGGGATTTGGTCTCCCGCAACACTCAGGCGGTGGTATCGGGGGTATATCTTTTCACCGTGGAGGATAGGAATACTGGAGAGACCCGAGTAGGAAAATTCGTGATTATAAAATGATGATCCCCTGAGAGCAGATATACAAGTTTCTGAGACGCTGGATCATTCATTAAGGATAAATCTCTCCCTGCACACCAAGGTCTCTGTCTTGTATGGATTTTTCTGGAGCGGGGTATGGGTACCCCGCTCCAGTAATTTGCTATCAGAATCAAATCTTTCTGCGAGTAGACCCCACGTCTTACGGACATTCACGAAGGCTAAGATTTTAGTGGGATACTTTTTTCCTTGCAGATTATCCCCTGCTTTTCCAGCTCCTTCAGAGTCGGCTCATAGATCGAGGGGTTGACGGGGATATGAACCCCGGTGGCTTTTATTCTTTCCTGCAGAATCAAGGAAGCCCCGATGGCCGCAGGCAACCCCACAGTCCTCGACATAGATGAATCTCCGCGTGGAATGCCAAAATCGATCAAGGTGGAGGTGATCTTTTCCTTCTTTTTCGGATATTCCGCGACGAATTCATGGTGCAAAACGATCATGTCCCTTTCCCCCTCTTCATATTGAAGCTTTTCCAAAAGTCTGTTTGCTAATATGTCCAGGGGAGAGCTCTTTTCATAAGGCAATGGTTCGTCACTTAAAAGACCAAGCCACTCGACTCTTTTGACAGGCTCTGAATTCTCATCTATCTTCAGATAGGTTGCCAAATCCTTCTTAAGCTCAGTAGTTTTCTTTTTTCTGATCAGTTTTCTTAAGAAATCAGCATAGGAGAGTCCTTTTACATCTTGTTCCCTCTCGTCTAAAAATCCCAACTCCACTACCTTCTTCATGGTTTGACACCAACCCGGATATCGGAGAGTCCCTCGATACATGGAATCCGCGCCTGAAATTCCATACAGCTTGATATAGGGAACGGAGTCTCGATTAGGATAGGCCTCTAACTTGGGCAAACCCTCAATGTTCATCTCCCAAAAATGTGCAAAAAGATCCTCAGAGGGCACGTTCACTTCCTTCTTATCTTTAAGATAGCGTCCTGCATTCTTACCGGCCATGACCACTCCTCTGGGACTCCAGGAAAACTTGTATCCCCAGGGATTGGTGTTAGCCTCAGGAGCTGGAAGTCCTCCACAAAAGGAATAAAAACTTGCTATCCTTCCACCTTTGCCCTGAACCTCATGGATAATCTTCATGGCAGACATATGATCTATCCCTGGATCGAGTCCTATTTCATTTAAAATCAGAATGCCTGCATCTTTTGCCCTCTGGTCCAGCTTTCTCATCTTCTCGCTGACATAAGATGTGGTCACCATATGTTTTTTCGACTCAATGCATAGATTGGCAACTGTAACGTGATGAGTATATGGGACCATGCTGATGACCAGATCGGCACGAGAGATGAGATCTTTCAACGCCGCAGTATTGTCCACCAGAAGTGGTTGAGCCTCGCCCCGAGGATGATCTCCGATCAATTTCTCAGCTTTGCTTACGGTGCGGCTGGCGACTTTCACGTGAAAATCAGGCTGGTCAAGAAGATAACGAACTAAAGGCTTTGCTACCAGCCCTGCCCCCAAGATTAAAACGTTTTTCATCTTTGCGTTTCTCCTTTCATTTGGACGTAGAGTCAAACTGCAAATTATTGCGTTGCAATTTAGACCAAGAATTATCTTTTATGGTTACGTTAGTTTTTAATTTTGTTCTTTTCGTTTTTATAGTGAACGAATTTAACAAATTCAAATACTAACCCTCCCCCTCAACTCCTCCCATCCCGCCCGAGGCGGATCCGCCTTTGGCGGACAAGGGAGGGGAAATTTACGAAGTCCCCTCTCCCCTTGGGGGAGAGGGCAGGGTGAGGGGGCATGCAAACTCATCTTTTGGTTTTGCATTAGTTTTCCGAAAGCTCAAAGGTAATTCCGGATATAACGGTAATTCGGGGTAAGTTCTCCGTGATAAGCAATGACTGCATTTTTAATGGGTGGTGGCAGAATACATCGATCGAAATCAACCCAGTAATCTGCCTTCGCTATCTCCGGAACAAATGGTTTTAGCACCTGGCCAAAATAGACGGATGCTTCTTTGGAAATTTCGCAAGGCAAATTGTCCACCGCCAATACCACCGGTCCGGTTCCCTCATAACCATCGATCGCTTTATTTTCGAACGGATCATAAACATAAACAGGATTATCCGGTTGGGTCCATTTAAGATTACATTCCACTGATCCTTCAATGTCACAGCTGATATCTCCGATTACGCGCAGTTTAGGTCTTCCTTCTTTTGAAAATAATTCCTTCAAATACTTCTTTGTAACCAATCTGGGGTATCGCTTGTCCCAATAGATACAATTTACCAGCATGGTAAGATGCGGAATGTAGGTCTCAAATTTGGAGCGATACCTCTCCGGATGGTCATAATAGTCCAGAAGCTCAAAATGATCCTCAAAAGAGATCGGTTCGACCATATGCTCTTCTTTGAACACCACCTTATAGATATGATTTTTCGAATAATTCGAACTTCTGACAAGGCTGAAAATTTCATCAGGTTCGATTTCTCTGATGGGCAAAATATCTAAAATCTCCTGAACTCCCTGAGAGACGTTTCCGTATCCGGCAATGCCGCAAATTAAAGGGGTCAAAGATTCATGCAAACCATCGGTTTTGATTTTCTTGCCCACCTCTGATATTTCCTCCTTAGCCTTTGCCAGACTTTCGTATTTGTAAGCATTTTTAATCTGCTTAAATGGATTAGGTGTTTTTTCCCAGGAAAGCCTTTGACCCAATGCCCAGAGGGTATCGATCATTCCAGCCAATCCAGCGTGCTTTCCGAAAAAGATCAACCTTCTTCCTTTCTCATCTGTAACCTTTTCGTAATCTATCAGCTGACACCTCAATTCCAGCATTCTTTTTAACATGGGCATATTATATGCTTGACCCTTGATAACATGGGAAAAAAAGACATAGGTCTTATTGGGCGAAAAAAAGTCCGAAGGCATCTCCTTGACTCCGAAGACCACAGGACACTGGGAAAGGTCTTCCTGAATCTTGGCACCAACATTGAGGTATTCTTCATCTGAGAAGATGCGGATCAAAGAAGGTTGAAGCCACACCTCTATGGAGTGATTTTCCCTGAGTTCCTTCACATGTTCAGGAGTCAAAGGAACCCTGCGCTCCCATTTGTTTTTATCCTCCCGCCTAATTCCAATTACATATTTCATAGAACCTCCGCCAAAGCAGTAAAAACCTCAGGAAATCTTGACCATACGGCTCCAACCCCCCATAATTATGCGCTATATCTAATAAGAATAAAGCTTTTTGTCAAGCAGATTCGAAGAAAGGTAGAATCATTGTGCCAAAACGAGGATACTGGATTTGTTCTCAGCGGATTGTCCTATGGATCCTTCGGATTATCATCCGCGAATTACTTAGAATTTTGTCAGGATGACGGAGACCTGTCTGGGATAACATCCTCGACAAACAATGGTTTAATCACTTTTTTAGAAATCTGTTAAAATTCGATTGACAAACCATATAATCATGTGCAGTATGTAACAAAAAAAGATTTGGTTGTTAAGCGGGTTCAATAAATTCAACTACACAATATACTAAATAACAAGGAGATAACCATGCTGAATCTCAACCTAAGACAGATTTTAAGAAAGCTCACACTATTTCTCTTTCTCTTTGTTTTCCTTCACTTTTCCCTTTGGGGACAAGATGAATTTCTTCCCACAATTGAGGATACCTTGAGTCCTGTGGATTGGCTTTATGCTGGTCCTTTTTCCGTGGGTGCCCGTGAGGGGATTGTGGGGGTCATTAAAAATATGGAGAATTTCCGACCTCAGGAAGGACAGAAGCACCCCAGCATATTATCCCAGGGAGGCTGGGTAGAGTGGAAAAAAGTGAGGATCGACTCTTTGGGCTGGGTAAGCTTGGAGTATGAAAACGTGTGGTGGGATACTTTGATGGATATATACGGCGTGGCAGGCATTCTTGACGCCGGATATGCCTACACCGAATTTGTAAACAAAGACAGAAGAAGAGCGTTGGTAATTGCTGAAAAGGTTGGATCATTTTATTTGAACGGTAAACGTTATCGAGGCGATCCCTACGGTCATGATTTTGTGAGAACTCCAGTGATTTTAGAAGAAGGAACAAATCGGGTTTTAGTAAGCCTTAGCGGTTATGGAGATCACCGCTTTAAATTCAACCTTGTTCCTGCACCCGCACCGGTGATGCTAATCAGAAAAGATGCTACTTTGCCCGACATAATTGAAGACGAAAAGGATTGGCTGTGGGCGGGAATTGCCATCCTGAATACTACCGAAAAAAGGCTAAAAGATGTCCAGCTTTCCATCGGTGACGGAGAATTGTTTAATGAAAATGAGATCACTGTTTCTGATATTATGCCTTTTTGTATTAAGAAAGTCCCGGTCGAAATAGAAATAAGTAAACCGATTGTTGGATTGGATACGATTTCCATTCCAGTCAAAGTGTCATATCAGGATCACTTTTTTGAAGATCGTCTAAGCCTTAGAATAAGAAAAAGTGAGGGATCATTTAAAATTACGTTTATCTCCCAAATAGACAATTCCTGCCAGTATTATGCGGTTCTCCCACCCAGAGATTATGATCCTCAGAAGAAATATGCCCTAATATTTACACTGCATGGGGCTGGAGTGGAAGCCTCAGGACAGGTGGACGCTTACAAGCAAAAAGACTGGGCTTTTGTGGTTGCTCCCACTAACAGAAGGAGATTTGGATTTGACTGGCAGGATTTGGGTCGACTGGATGCTCTGGAAGTCCTTGATCTGGTGAAGAAGGAATTTCCGATTGATACCAACAGAGTTTATCTTACCGGTCATTCCATGGGAGGGCACGGAGTTTGGCATCTAGCTTTGGCCCATCCCGATTTGTTCGCCGCCGCTGCGCCCGAGGCGGGCTGGAGTTGCTTTCAGCTTTACATTCCCTGGTTTTTGCAAAAAAGCTATCTGTTTGCTGAACCTCAACAGATTGCGATAAGAGATATGAGTTTAAGAGAAGACTTCACCCCAAATTTCATTGAGAATGCGCTTAACCTTCCGATTTTCATCTATCAGGGTGGCTCAGATGACAATGTTCCGCCGGTACATGCTCGTCTTTTTGCAGGGCTTTTAGAAAACTTAGGCTACGAGTATCAATATAAGGAGTTGCCGGGCAAAGGACACTGGTTTGAAGTTGATACCGTAAATCATATCGTCTGTGTAGATGATCCAGAACTTATGGAATTCTTAAAAGCTAAAACCAGAAACCCTTATCCCAAACATATCATTTTCAAAACCACCAATATCGGACAAAATAATAAAAACTATTGGGTGGAAATAGACAAGCAGGAAAACCCATTTTTTGAGTCTCAAATTGAGACGGAAATAAAGGACAGCCGAATAGAGATAAACACAAAAAACATAAGTCAGTTCACTATATACTTATCTGACCAGCTTCTACCTTATGGGAAAATCTTCATTTCGATAAATGGGAAGGAAATACCTTATGTTTTTAAAAGTAGCAGAAAATTGACGTTTTCGAAAATAGGAAATAAATTTCAAATGCGAGAACTTGAACATCGGGGACTGAAAAAAACATCCCAATTTTATGGTCCCATAAAGCAGGCTTATTTTTCACCCTTTATTTTAGTCTACGGGACCAGAGGTGACTCCGCCACAACTGAACTTTTACTTCATCAGGCAAGGCTTGAGGCCGCCCGATGGTGGAAAAGGGCAAACGGCTTCGCCGAAATCATTCCTGATACAGAGGTAACAAAAGAAATAATGGATGAATATAATCTGATCCTTTTCGGCGGACCGGATGAGAATTTCATCACTCACAAGATAAATAATAGACTCCCTATAAGAGTCAAGGATGGAGAAATCCTTTTCGGCAGGAAGAGAATTAAGCAAAAGCAAATGGGTATGGAGTTCATATATCCAAATCCATTGAATCCTGAGAGGTTCGTTTTTGTTCACGAAGGAAATGATTGGGAAGGGCTAAAACTTTCAGATTTTTACACAGCCATTTATTCCGGTGCCGGACTGCCCGATTTTATTATTTTTGATGATCGAGTAAAACAAAAGGGATGGGCTGGCGTTATCTGCGCCGGATTTTTCGACTCCGACTGGCAGATCGATGAAAAATTACTTTACCTCAAGGAATAATAAAGAAAAGCTTGTAGGTCAAGCATGGCATAGCCTGCTTGACAAATCCTCTACATTTTAGATGCCACAAAATATGGAGCAGCACAGCTTGCTGTGCGTCTATTGAGGCGAGACAAGTCTCGCTACTCCCACTTTATCTCTCCTTTGCTCTCGTTGGTGTTCTCCTCTAACAGATAACATCCTCGACGAGCAGTGACTGCCAACGAGACGACAAATCTGGAGTGTCCCGCTTCAGCAGGACTTTTGATCTCTAAGAGTATAAAAGCTTTTTCGGTTCACCTAAGGGTGGACACTCCAGTTTCTTGTGTAACTTTATTTATACTTATTTATCAACCTGTGCAGTTCCACCCGGTGCATACGGGCTTCTTCGGCGGCTTTGGAGATGTTCTTGTTGTTCTTACCTAAGATGTTATTTAAAAAGGCTTTTTCCACTTCCTCAATGGCTTTTTTTCTCAAAGCTTTCATCTCCCCATAATTTTCTGGTATCCTGGTTTTGTAGTCGAAATCCGATTCTTCGAAGATGGTTTTAGGGAGATCCTCTTTAATGATCCATTCGTTTTGAGCTAAAATAGCTGCCCGTTCGATTATATTTTCTAACTCCCTTATGTTTCCTGGAAAATTATAATGCGCCAGGATATTCAGAACCTCAGGGTCAATCCCCTTAATCTTCTTTCCATTTTTCTTTCCGAACCGGAGGGCAAACGATTCAGCCAAAGGAGCGATGTCCAGTCTTCTTTCCCTCAAAGGCGGGAGCTTTATATCAATCACATTTATTCTGTAGAACAGATCCTCTCTGAATTCGTTTTCCTTCACCACGGACAAAAGATCTTTATTGGTGGCGGCGATGATCCTTATGTCTGCTCTTTTGAGTTTGTTGGAACCCAAAGGTTCAAATTCGTGTGATTGAAGAAATCTTAAGATCTTCACCTGCAGAAGGGGACTCATCTCTCCGATTTCGTCCAAGAAGATGGTGCCTCCATTGGCTACTTCAAATTTTCCTAATTTCCTTTGGTGTGCCCCAGTGAATGCACCCTTCTCATATCCGAAAAGCTCACTTTCCAACAAAGTCTCAGGGATGGCAGAGCAGTTGATGGGAACAAAAGGCTTTTTTGAGCGACTGCTGTTGAAGTGAATCGCCCTTGCCAAAAGCTCTTTTCCGGTGCCGGACTCGCCTTCGATCAGAACGGTGGCATCGGTATCGGCCACATCTGCTACCGTCTTCAAAACCTCCACCATCTGCGGGCTGTTTCCCAAAATCTCATCGAATTTGAATCTTCCCCGAAGATCCTGCAAAAGTTTCTCCTGAGATTCCTTCAACTCCATGAAAAGGAAATTGTTTTCCAAAGCAACGGATACTCTCTCTGCCAAGGAGCTCAAAAGCTCGGCGTCGCCTTGGGTGAAAAATGAATCTGGCCTTTTATCATCAAGATAGATCACACCTAAGATTTTTTCGTTTGACTTCAAGGGGACACAAAGGATGGAAACCATCTCTCGATTTTGTTCTTCCTTCTCTTCATCCACATCCGAGGTTAAAAGTTGATTGGCGCAGATGGGGTTGCCCGTTTCCAATGCAACCTCCACCATCTTTTCGTTTAGGTTCTCCTTTTCTTCCTCCAGGATTTTTTTCTCACCATCTTTGGCAATAGTCAATTTTACGTTTTTGCTTTCGTCAAATATCTTCAGAAATCCTCGTTCCGAGGAGGTGATCTCAATCGCTGAATCTATTACCTCTTCCAAGAGGACGTTAATGTCTCTTTCTGAAGAAATCAGGTTGGAAAGCTCGTAAAGCGTTTTGAATGTTCTCCGCTCGTCTTCCAAGTCTTTGGCTTCGGACTTGAATCTTTGATACTCGTTTAAAAGCTTGGAGAGATTTTCAGAAAAGGAATTTTCCAAAGTTGTAGCTTTCTTTTCTGCATTGTCCAAAAATGAGATTGCCTTTTCCACAGAATCTGCGAGCTTTGGTGCAGAGGGAGACGAATTTAATCCAATCAGATTTTCCCGGAGACTGCCGACCTCCCGGTAGATCGATTTAAGATTCCTCGACCCACTTAGCCTCAAGGTCTGCACGCTCTCTTCAACTTTATCCAAGATTGGTTTTGATTTTTTCTTTTTCACATCTGTAAAATTAATTTTAATAGACAACTTGTCAATGATAAATTTTTCAAAAAGACATTTTTGTCAAACTTTTTCTTTCCCAATTAAAGATTTAATTTCACATTTACTGCCTCGCTTCTTTTCCCATCCTCGTTCCTGGAAAACAGTAGAAGTAGGATAAAACCATTACTCAATGGAACACAGGTCCAACGGCAAAGCAAAATTTTCTATTTTAAATGGGGGAACTAAAAGTAAAGAAGTTTTTTTGAGAATTACAGAGGCCCAGCAATCTTCTCCCACGAAATCTTTTTAATCATCTGAGCTTTGGTACGGAAAATGCTCCTGGATGGTTCGGTAGGCTGAACAATGGTCCGGCATTGGTCATTTATCACTCATATCGTATCGCCTCTACCGGCGTAAGCTGCGATGCTCTCTTGGCCGGATAGATGGTAGCTAAAAAAGTTAGGGCTATGGCGGCTGTGGCTACGATGGCGAAATCCAGAACACGCATATCTACCGGAAGAGAGCTGATAAAATATATCTCTGCGGGAAGGGAAATCAGGTTGAAAGTTCTCTGAATCCAGCACAAGAGATAACCCAAACCGCTTCCCAAGAGAGTACCTATTATTCCCACCACCAATCCCTCGAACATAAAGATCTTCATGATGCTGGTATTGGTGGCGCCCATCGATTTCAATATACCAATCTCCTTTCTTTTTTCGATCACCACCATGATCAAAGTGCTGATGATATTGAAGGCAGCTACCGCCACAATCAAGCTCAAGACGATAAACATGGCATATTTCTCCAAAGCCATCCAGGAGAAAAGATTTTTGTGCATGTGCATCCAATCCATGGCATAGTAATGATAACCCAATTTCAATTCCAACTCTTTTGCCACTTTCTCTGCCTTATAAAGATCATCCAATTTGACGTGAAGTCCTGTTACTTTGTCGTCCAAATTGAAAAGCTTCTGTGCCGTGGCAAGAGAGATGTAAGCTAAGGAAGCATCATACTCATACATACCGGTTTCGAATATTCCTTTTACTTTAAGCTTCGAGGCTTTGGGCGCACTCCAACCAGTGGTCAAGGAGCCTTCCTTCAAACTGAACAAGACCACTTTTTCTTCGAGCTCCACCCCCAATCTGTCCGCCAAGGTTGCTCCCAAGAGAATTCCGGGAAACTCCTCCTCTTCTGCCTCCAAGTCCAGGTTCCCCACCTTCACATTTCTCTCGATATCAGTAACCAACTTTTCCTTTTCCGGATCGATTCCCCGGACCACTATTCCGTCGCTTCCCTCTTTCGAAGCAATAGCTGCCTTATAATATATAAAGGGAGCTACCTCCATCACGTGCTTGTTCTTTTTGATTTCGGGCAAAAGCTCCTGATAATCTTCTATCCCCTCTGCATAGGAAGCGAAAACGCTCACATGGGCGGTGGTGCCGACGATGCGCGACCTGACCTCCTTTTCAAAACCATTCATCATGGATAAAACGAAGTTTAAAGCAGCAACCCCGATCAGCACTCCCCCTACAGAGATTATGGTGATGACGGAGACGAACTTGGTCTTTCTTCGCGATTTCAGATATCTTTTGGCTATGAAGAACTCGTAAGACATGGAAAATTTAAAATGCAAAATGAAAAACTAAAAATTACATTTCAAAATTATGTTTTCCGTGATGTATCGGCATTTCTCAATACCATTGTCCTTTCGCTTCGGGAATTCTTCAGCCTGTGGCGGAATCTTGAGACTATTTCCGAAGCATCAAAAG
>SMTZ1_10017067_pt1 | contig 12830 bp, 7 predicted proteins | sample DeeMarSWOR136_30_FD_25667 | JGI IMG/M metagenome (IMG submission 25667) | reverse complement strand
AACATGTGAAGTCCTGAAAACATCCTTTTTTCTGGCCCTTTATTCCAGTTTGCCGGCAATTTCTTTCATCCTTATTCCTGTGATGGCCTGGGTCAAGGGATGGCATATCTTAAGCCCTGCGGATGGTGCCCGCTTTGGCATTCCCGACTTCCTTCATCTACCCTGGCCCCTGGATACCATACTCGGCTTCTATGCAGCACTTGTTGTAGGCGCTATCCTATTCAAATCCGTAATCACAACAGGTGAAGTTAGTTTAATTATCCATTTTAAAGAAAAACAAAGTTGAGCCACGTCAGGATCTTTTCTGTCTAAGAGTTTAACCCTTTGATGCAAGGCAAAAGGGGAGTCTTGAACTGAGGAATTAATGGGGATAAGATAAAATGATGGGAATAATGAACTTTGAGTCATTCCTTAACTGAGCTTTTTGGCTTGATTTCTTTTAGCTCAGCCAGCTTCCTAATCTCGGGTGAGCTCTGGGAATCTTCCTTGTTCTGATTTTTCATAAAACGGTTTTCAAGAAAACGTAATGCCAGAAAACTTAAGAATCCCGCAACACCTCCAATCAGGAAAAACAAAGAGCTATAATCTTCAGCCAATATCAGCCAGAAAAGCAAAATCAGGATCAGGCAAACCACTATGAACTTAACCACCCGTATAAAAATAAGACGGCGAAGTTTAGAACTAAGATGTCCTTCTGCCATATCCTCTAAGATTTCAGCTCTCATTTTTTAGTCCACTTTTCGCCAAATATATATTGACTGAGATCAAAAGCCAGATAAAAGGCATAGCAGCACAAAACAATAAGAAATGAATAAAGGGGGAGTACTTTTGACAATAAAACCTCAGACGGCGAAAAGACTCTGAAGCACAACTGAACCAGTATTAAGACTGCCCAGGAGACAATCATAATAAAAGTATTAACAATGAAAATCAGCAAAATCTTTTTGATACTCTTCATACCGATCCACCGTCGTGGCTAAAATTCAAAGCTCTTCACCCCTATAAAAAAAATCCAGTCCACTCCTTTTTGAGACTCCCCTTAACCCACTCCCTTCCATACCTCCCTTTATTATCATCGGCTTGGCTCTTCTTAGCTTTAATTAGCAGAGTTTCAAACCCTTTCGGGCCGACGCGGAGGTCGGCCCCTACATTTTCATCCGGTAGCCCCACCTTGCATTCAAGGTGGGGCTTTATTTTGACCCATGTTGAGGGCAACATGGGACTACGATGGTATGTGTAGAGGAAAACTTCAGTTTTCCATTCTTTCCAGAGTTGGTTGGGCAATTGTCGTCAAGACCCGTTCCGGGGATTTGCCCAACCTTAAAAAACGGTGGTGGAAATCCAATTCCACCACCAACGAAAGTATTAATCAATGGAGGTCTGAAGACCTCCTCTACAAATGCTCTTCAAATCAACTATTAAGCCTCCACAGGGAAACATTCAGAATCGCTGCAAAACTTACCCATAGAATATAGGGAATTAGCAAAAAACCTGCAACCCTGGAGATCCCTATGAAATTCAGTATGGTAAACAATATGGCTATCCAGAGGATTATGATCACAATTAGTCCAGCCAGAGGGGATCTAAGTCCGAAAAAAGCCATCGACCATAACGCATTCAGGATCAATTGGGTCCCGAAGATGATAAGTGCTGTCTTGACTTCCCTGTTATTGAATCCCTTGCTCCATACAAGAAAGGCTGATATTCCCATCACTACGTAGAGGGTAATCCAGACCGGACCGAATACCCAGCCTGGCGGGGTGAATGACGGCTTGTTTAGAGTCACATACCAGGTCGAAACTGAAGCTCTGGTGAAAATAGAGCCAATAAGGCCTGCAAGCTGGCACACAAGTATGCTTATTATCAATCTTAATATCATTATCTTCTCCTACTAATTTATTTTATGATCTAAGATTTTTCATCTGAACTGAGTATTTGGAAAAGAGCAGATTCTGCTTCTGTATACTGAAATTGAAAACCGGATTCCAACAATCTTTTAGGCAATGCTCTTTGACCGGAGAGGATTAACTCATCAGCCATCTCCCCCAAAAAAAGACGCAGCACAAAACCAGGCACCGGCAGCCAGGCTGGCTTTTTCAGCACCTTCCCTAAAGTTCTGGAGAAATCTCTGGAGGTTAAGGGATTTGGAGAACTCAAGTTGAACACGCCATGCAGATCCTTTTTTTCTATCAGGAAACGTATAGCCTTTACCTCATCATCTATATGAATCCAGGGTATCCACTGCCTTCCGCTCCCCATATGACCACCCACAAAAAAACGAAATGGTGACAGAACCCGGGAAAGGAATCCCTCATTCGGTCCCAGCACAACCCCAGTGCGAATTATAATATGGCGAACTCCAAAAGATTCGACTTTTTTGGTCGTGTTTTCCCACTTTTTAGCTACCTCAATCAAAAATCCAGATCCAGGTGGAGATGATTCATCCAGTATCTCATCACCACCATCACCATAAAAGCCAATTCCTGATGCTTGAATCGCAACTTTTGGTTTATTCTTTGCCTTTTCTATTGCCTCCAGTACAGCTTTTCCAGCGTCAAGCCTGCTTTGCAGAATCCTTTGTTTCCTTTCTGTTGTCCACGTTCCGTAGGCGATGTTCTCACCGGCCAGGTTCACAACAGCATAAGCACCATCAGCGTAATCTGCCCATCCCTGGCTGCTTTTAGTGTCCCATTTGACAACCTTCACCTGATTCGGAAGTAATGCTTTTCCCATTTCCGGGTTACGGGAAAGCCCAATAACCTGGTATCCTCCCTCTATTAATTCTTTGCACAGTGCGTTTCCAATGAACCCCGTTGCACCGCTGATAACTATCCGTTCAGACATTTCTTTGTATTGTTTGTTCCAGACACTTTACCGGGAAAGCGAATTCTGCCCAAAAACAGAGGTTCAAACGTATCCTTAAACGAGCCTCTTTCTTCCCTGAATCTTACCTTCAACCCATTTTAATTTCTAATCCTATTCACACAGAGGTGGTCCATCCTTGAAAAGATAATTTATCAGATAGACGATATCCCTGACATCAACCTCGCCATCACAATTGACATCCGCCACGCACAAAGGATCAGGAGCAAAATCAGATTTGAATATATAATTAACCATATAAACCACATCAGCAATGGTTACTTCCTCGTCCCGATTGGCATCACCGCGCAGAACATATATACAGACTGTTAGGGAATCTGACCATTCACTGAAGATGCCATTCTTGTCCCTGGCTAAAGCTCTTATCTCATAGAGCCCCCGGGCACTCCATTGGTGACCAGCTTCTGCTGTGTCGCCCGAGGCGTAGGGTCCTACCCATTCTGAATATGTTTCATCCCCCCAGTCAAAGAGATAATACAAACTGTCTTCGTCCGGATCAGTTGTGCTCGATCTGTAGGCATTTTCCTCTCCTGCTTTTCCGTCTAATTCCCCCTCGGGTATCGCTGGTTTATCAGGGCTTTGCGAATCACCTGCGATTAATAGCGAAGGATCTCCAAAGGGCTGGAACTCCTCTACTGTTATGTAATCGATCTCATCCATAACCGGAGAAAGATAGGTGGTAATGCCGTTACCCCACAACTCGCCAAATGTCTTATCACCTTGTTTGTAGTTTGTGCTCATGATTAAGCAGAGTCTCTCGATCCCTTTGGTTATGATGGCTACCCCGCCGTAGGAAACGTCAATGTCTGTCCCCCCAAGGTAGGCAATGCAGCCTCCATTGGGATTGGTGACAAATGCCCATCCGAAACAATCGCTGGCAAGATCATACTGGCAGTGATAACAAGCATCAGATACCACAACAGGGAGCTGGCCCCCATTGGACAGCGCATTTATGTGCGAATTGGTATAGTATCCCGGCGGAATCCACAGAGAACTTTCATGAGGATGAGTGGCCCACACGTGAGTGTTACCATGACCGTTGAAAAACACAAAACCAGCACCGTTATTGATGGCATCACTGATATTGGCTGCATTATTCAGCTTCCCTTTAGATGCCCAGATCCTGTCAGGAATAAATCCATGCATAATGTCAGCTACACACTCATTAACATACTCACCCTCGTCCACCTCTTCCTCATCACCGGGCAAAGAATCTCCACCAATGAGCACAAGTTTGGTAAACCAGTTCTGGGCGTGGGCTTGTGATGTCTCATAGGCGATGATCTTGTTAACACAGGTGGTAACCTGGCTTTCATTGATACAGGCCAGACGCCCCAGGTAAAGATCAGGATATAAATCCACCTCATCCGTATTGCCATACCAGTTGTATTCAGCAAAAACATCGTTTTCATTGGAATCCCAGCTGGAAAAGCCTAACTCCTGATCGTAGACGTCGGCATAATATAAATCAGATAAGAAAACCCAGTAATCCTGATAATCGTAATCAAAATAGATGTGGGTATATCTGCCGGGAACCTGCGCAGCCCCTCCCACCAGCAAAACAAAACTGATACCCCAAATCTCGATGGCATCCTTGATGAAATACTTGATCTTCTCGGGTTCATCCCGGCCGCTATATTCACTGTAAATTTCTTCAGTCGTTTTCAGAGTTGTTTGCAGGCCTCGACCATTTTTATGAGTGATCAAAGGCTGCAGTTCCTCAGAATAGATGGCTGGTGCGATGATGACCATGTCATATTCCTCAGGAAACGATACGGGGACAATCGGTTCATCGTAAGCCACACTTATATCAGTAATCTGGTTGTAATAAAGCATGTCAAGACCAGGAGAATATTTCACAGGATAACATTGAACTACCAGAAAAATGACTCGTTTATCCCCTTTAATTCCAGCCCCGATTTTGTAGTCAAAACTACTGGATGGATATAATTCAAGGCTCTTATAGACTTCATCCTCTTTCACCGGTTCTCTGAGCGTTTTGAAGCCGGTCTTGGGGGTTGGTTTGGGACCCGGTTGCACCTTTTTTGATAGTACCATCTGGTTTGCCCCAGAAAAACTCACATCAACCTGGCGGATTTTTGATCCAAATGGCAGAGTAAAGACTTTCCTTAAAACCGGTAAAACCGGTTTTCCTGTTTTCAACAGAGAGGAGGTAACTTCTTTTACATTTACAGTCAGATATTGATTCTTTTCTTTAATGATCGGCTCAGAGATCGTGATTGATTCCTCAATCTTTTTCAGATAATATGCTGTATCATCAGCTTTTGGCAAATATCCCATGAAGGCATGATCAACAGAGTCTTCTGTTCCGTTGTTATCTCCGTTCACGTAGACCTTATCAGGAGCAGCTAAGTTCAGGGCAAAAGTATAATCAATGTCTCCCCCTTTCTCGTTGAATTGTCTCACCCAATTTACATCAACTGATCGAGCGATGACAGGAATGGTGATTAGGATTAGGATCACTAAAATAAGCAGTTTCTTCATCAATGTTATCCTCTTTTTAGAAAGCTCGGAATCGTTCATTTGATTTCTGAAGCACGCAAATCGAAAAGATCTCTTGGGACAATATACTCATCCTAATTATTACGTAATGGTTGATCTGAAAGATTCTTTCTTAGTTTAATATAGTCTTTTTTACAGTTTTGTCAAGTCTGGCTGCAGGAGCCAAGCCTTAAGTTCATCAAAAGAGAACGAGCTTTGAGAAAGTCGGATTTACCTTAAGCCACGAAGTCGTGTCGAGCCAAGTCTCTTATACGATGTGAAGTATTAGATATCAAAGTTGTTGATGTATAAGAAAAACTCCCTTTAGCGGAACGAGTTACGTAAGTGGCTATATTCATCAGAAAAACCGGATATACGGTATACTGATTTGGGTTATGGGCAGATTTGATTCCGATTTCTGCACATATATATTTCGCCATCTACCAAGCAGTGGTCGAAAATACGTGTTTGGTCAACAGATCGGTGCTGGCCCGGATTTCAGTAAATAGTTGATCAGATAGACTACATCAGAAATCGTTACTTCTCCATTTCCACTGACATCGCCGCAGGAAATATAAGGCTCCGGGCATTTTGGTGGATCACCACTTCTGAATATGTACAGAATAAGATAGACTGCGTCTGAAATGTCAACCCCTTCCTCACCGTTGGCATCCCCACAGATATACGGGGAAGTGCATCTGAAGGTCACCTGGCAGGAATCGTTGCAACCATTAGATGCTGCTACCACCAGTTTGAAAGTCCCTTCAGAACCAGAACTACCTGTGGTGTAAGTGATCGAATTCGTGCCTTGACCGTCAGTGATCATCCAACTGCTGTCGCTGAGTGACCATTCAAAACTTACAGCACTGATGGCATTTGCCGTAAGTATGTTACCTTGGGAAGTGCAATCCGGTAACGAATCAGGTACACTCAAGCTACAGGTCGCTGGGATGATATCCTGTGTGATTTCTACTTCACAGGAATCAAGGCAACCAGTGGAATCAATTGTGACCAGGATCTTTTTTGTCCCGGGAGTATCGTATCTCGCATGATCAGTACCCTGGCCACTGACAGGTTCAGGATTCCACATATAACTTACTCCAACAGAAGGGTACGAGATAACGATCGCAGAGGCTAACGTGCTGTCACACGTCAGTGTATCACCAACGCAGCTCAATTGTGGTTTCCGAACCAGACCAAACGGATAAGGGCCAACGTAGTCTTTCAGTTTAGCAGCAAAGGATTGCGAAGAACGAGTTTTAAACAAAACATACCCGAACAGGTTCTCGCAAGAATCCTCACTTGTGCTTGGGTCAAGACCCAACCCAGTAAGATTGAAACCTGCTTCACCAAACTGCAAGGCTAATATGTAGTCATGAAAGTCAGCCACACGGTCCAGGTGTCCCCAGGGAGATGCCTCAGTCGAATCCACAGCATCCTCTGGTAAACCGTTCACTCTGGCAAATGCCTGTTCTATATCGACCCCGATTTGAGCATAGCCAAAGGGGCTTATGCTTGGGCCGGTGGTGAATTCGCCGATAAATACAAAGTCCGAATTGGCCTCAATCTCAGCTTCATCACCCTCCCTAATCCAGAGATGGACAGAGGGCAGCGGAACTCTTCCGCCTCCTGTGAAGTCGACGCTGAATATTATGTCACCCCGGTGCAGGGTGACATTCTGAAATAGTTCGAAATCGTTATGTGCGTCCCCGCTTTCCTCCCTCTTGGATATGGCGCAGAAAAGCCAGAGAGAATCGGTAATCTCATCTCCGTCTCGTCGAATGTGTGCCATCGCATCAACGATATCGTTCGTCGCAGGGATGCCTCCTATCTCAAAATGCCAGTGGTTCTGTGGGTTAGTGTTGTTGGCAGTTCCTGGCCCGAAAATTGAGGAATCATTTGAGCCACCCGCTGCGTGGTTATCCCTGGCGTAAACAGCGTCAAGTAGAAGATATCCGTTTGGAGCCGAATTCTGCGGGAAAGCCATGCGCCGGACAAAGGTTCTGTTCGCAGCTGCGCCACCCGGCAGAATTAAGGTTCTAAATGCTCCCCCTCCTGTAGTATCAATAACACCGATACCTGAAAATCCATTAGACTTTCTGTCGAACCAGTCATCTGTGCCGATCCCATCTGAGAGTTCGTATTCGAACGTATCAGCGTGGACGCCTGCCTCAATGCCGAAGTTGGCCGCAAGTCCAGCTTTAACTGTATCCTGCAGAACCAAAGGAGTAGCCAGATAACCGCCAGCACCGTTTGCGGGCTCCTTTACGGGCTGCACAAGGTTAGCAAACCCAACCACAAAGAATATTACCAGTCCAAGTGTGGTTGTTTTTGAGATATTACTTTTTTTTATTAACATCAATACTTCCTCCTTCAGCGGCTTAACAAATAATTCTTGCTTTGTCTTCATAACTGAAATTCAAACATCACTCAATTTCAGATTTCAGCAAACAAATCAACGGACAGATTTGCAGTAGATGAACTGATTCAGTAAAGAATAGTTATGTAAACTCCCTTTTCTGAACGAGTCCCAGAACAGATGTTTCATTTTTTTACTGCAGATCAGGAATGAGAAATAATTTAGCAACAGTAGACTCATCTGGATTGCCAACTTATAATTCTTTAAAGGGTTCTTCTTAGTGTAAAATAGTCATCTTGGAAGAGTTTGTCAAGCGAAATTTTCGGGGATTGTACCTGTGTTCATGCTTATTCTTACATTCAAAGGGCTGTTACCCCGATTCTTTGTGTTATTTACCAGAGCTCAAACTCGACTGCTTCAGATTTGTTCCAAGTTACCTTTCCTGGTTGCTTTGATAAGGAAAAGCCCTCCAATCTTGAAATTGGAGGGCTCCGCAGAGGAAATGTCAATCGCTTACTTTAACAATACCATTTTCTTTACCTGGGTAAAGTCTCCAGCCTTTATCTTGCAGAAGTAGACTCCGCTGGCAACGTCATGGCCCTTCTCATTTTTCCCATCCCAGGTGACTTTTTTATATCCAGCAAGCTGGCGCTCATCCACCAGGACCTTCACCTTTCTACCTAGAATGTTGTAGATACAGATTTCGACCTGAGCATCGCTTGGCAGAGCGTATTCGATAGTAGTTGTGGGATTGAATGGATTGGGATAATTCTGAGCTAAACTGAAGGTTTGGGGGATGGGCCTTATAACTTTGTTGGGCTCTATCTGTACATTCAACTCCTGAGCTGAAGGATCCACCACAATTGCCCTTTCAATCTTGGCGCTGGATATTCCTGCCTGGTTATTCTTCTTCTCGAACTTGATCTTGAGTATCGATCCCTCTCCTGGGGCCAGCGTGTTAGCTCCGTAAATATCGACCATCCCGATTTTGATCTTCCCGGACTCTATGTTGTAGTACAAACCTAAGTTCTCCGTTCTTAAAGTGGTGCTTATCTCTTGAACCTGAACTTGTGAAGGATCAAAGCTCAGCTCAATTTGTATTCCTGCTACCTCCTCTACAACTTCAGCATTCAGCTTAACTTCTATCCCTTGGTTCTGATCTCCGTCTGGAAAGCAAAGACCCAGGATTGCCTTCGATCGCTCTGTATATCGAGCTAAAGGTACGTCAGGAATGGTGCAGATGTATGGTGCTGTGCCTGACTTAAACAGATAATTAATAAGATAAACGGCGTCTCCTATGGTTACCTCTCCGTTGCCGTTGACATCGCCCGCGTCCAACGGTTCGTGCCCTTCCGCACCTTTGAAGAGATAGTTAATCATGGCAACTACATCTGCTATGGCTATTTCCTGGTCACCGTTGTAATCACCTTTTCTGTATGATAAAGGTATTGAACAAACCACATCGGACGCTGGGCTCTCATTAGAACTCTGATCTACCGCTGTAAGTTGATAGTAATAGGTAACACCGTTAACAAGTCCCTGATCTTTATATGAAGTGTTAGAGAGGTTGCTGGCGATTAAGGGAAGTTCTGCAGGATAGACGGTTCCCCGGTGCAGGTTATATCCACTTAAATCTCCCTCCTGATTCTCATTCCAGGTTAGTTTTAGCCACTGGTTTCCGTAAGAAGTGGAAAGGCCTGTTGGTACAGCCGGAGGTGACATATCAGAGCTAAATTGAGTGGTAAACGTATCATCAGATCCCAGATATATGTTTCCAAATACATCCGCTGATTTAACCCTATAATGGTAAGTGGTTGAGGGAGTCAAGTTGGTCAAGGTAACCTCATGAACACGGTCATTGCCCGGGTTTGCTTCGACATCCGTGTATTCATCCGTGAGTCCGTACTCCACGAAGCTTGAGCTCAGTTCGTCTGTCTCCCAGCTGATTTTGGCCAGATTCTCGGATACGTAGCTAACCTCAGGACTGGAAGTTAAGATCGGAGGATCCACATCCGGGGAAGAAGGAGCGGTGACTGTGAAGTAGTCACTGTAAGTTGGTCCATTTCCAAATTGGTCTGAGGAAAATACCCGCACGTTGTAATCCTCTTCCATGTAAAGCGACATCATATGATTCAGCAGGGTAAAACTCTCCCCCACGATCTTCTCAGCCAGACTGCCGATTGGCTCATAACCCATATAGGAGTCCGCAGGTTCATCCGTCTCCCACCTGATAATGGCTCTGGATTCATCTAAATAAACAATTGTCGGTGGAACCGTTATGATCGGCGGATCAGTATCAGCAACATCAGCTGGTGTAGTGAATGTAATGTCTGGACTATAACTGGGACCATTTTTGGATATGTCAACAGAGCCTATCTTGAAATGATAGGTAGCATTGGGCTTGAGATTTGCCAAGAAGACAGTGTGATTTACAGTCGCCTCAGGATAAGTGATCAATTTGCCATACTCCTGGGTTTCCCCGTATTGCACAATGCTATTGCCAGTCTCATCTGTGACCCATTTTATTATCGCCTGGCTAAAGGTTTTGTAAACCACGTGAGGACCCGAGATGATAACTGGGGGAGTAATATCCGGAGAGGCCTTTGTTCTAAATTGATCGTCAGCTGTGTCCAGAGGTTTCAGGCCCCCTCCGCCGTGCCTGGAATCGACCGTGTTGCTGGATGGGTCAGTCGAGCTAACATAATAGTCATAGGTCGTATCTGGCAGGAGGTTAGTAAGCACCACTGAATGCTCATTAACATAGATTGGGCTTCCTGTCACATTGTCATAGGAACCTCCCAACCCATAATAAACCCAGCTATCAGAGATTTCATCGGTTGTCCAATCGATTTGAGCCTGAGTATTGCTAACCCAGGAAGCATAAGGTCCGGTAAGAATAACAGGAGGAACGGTATCTGGAACGGACCGGGTCCAGAACCAGAAGTTAGCACTCCAGCTTGGACCGTTGCTTTCTGGATCAACAGATCCGGCTCTGTAGTGATATAGGGTCGAGTCTTGAAGATTGGTTAATACTATCTGATGACTTTGCACAAAATCTGATTCCCCTCTCTCTGAACCGTAAAGCTCGGATGAACCATATTGAACAATGCTGGTGGCAATCTCATCAGTAAGCCAGCTTATGACGGCTTTATTATGGGTGATACCGGAATGTACAGGACCCTCAACAATGGCCGGAGGAACAGTGTCGGGCGATGCTTCAGTGGTGAAAGTCAGGGTGTCTGAGTACGTTGGACCATTTCCACTGGGATCTTCGGAACCTGCTTGAAAGAAGTACTGGTTTTCAGAGGAGAGAGAAGTTAAAGTGACACTATGGGTTGTTACAAAATCCGGATAAACAGCGGTATCAGCAAAGGGAAAGCCTTCCCCGTAATAGACTATGCTGTTAGCTATCTCGTCCGTCGTCCACCTCAAGGTGGCCGAGTTATGGGTTTTGAACACTACGGCAGGTCCCAGAATAATCTGAGGGGGTGTGAGATCAGGAGCAGAGGCTGTGGTGAAAGATTCAGTCCCGCTATAAGTTGGGCCGTTTGCAAGGCTGTCTGTGGAATGAACTCTGTATTGATAGGTGCTTGATGGATCAAGTTCGGTTAACGTTACTGTGTGCTCTGAAAGGTATTCAGAATGATCACCAGCAGGAACCCAACTTGGATCTTCCCATATTTCCACATAACCATTAGCTGCCTCATCTGTTTCCCAGTAGATGGTAACGGAGCTGTCAGTCATGCCCAACTCCGCAGGTCCCAGAGTTATCACCGGAGGATCAGCATCCCCAAACGTGGCCGAAGCAGTGTCAGAGTATTCACTCTCATTCCATGAAGAATCAACAGCTGAGACCCTATAAACATAGGTTTGACCGGAGGAGACATCAGAATCCAAATAAGACGGACCCGTGCTTGTGGCTAAAGTATCACCCAGGGAATCAGGAGTAAACATTGTCGTATTTCGATATATGGCATAAAGTCTCAAATTCGGATCAGTTACAGCATCCCAAGTCAATGAGACGCCCAACTCCAGAGGCAAAGCCATCAAATTCTGAGGTTGCCCCGGTGGATCGGTCTCAGCTTTCTCCACGAAGAGCGTACCCGGGCAGAAATCTGCCTCCAGCGATCCATAGTCGTCCCAAAACACAAAAAGCATGGTGTCCGAAGGATTGCTTTCAAAAATGACAGCCTCTGGGGGCACTACATCCTTCACTTTAAGATAGATCTTAGCCAGAAGCCCTTCTCCAACTTCTAAGTAAGGGAATTGATCCGTGAAAAGGTCAATCAATATGGTTGCGTTACCATCGTCGATGTCTATAGATTTCTGTTCAAAATGAGCTGCCCGACTTCCCACAAAACTAATCGAGTCCACTTGAACCAGGGAAGAATCACCGAAGGTTAACGGTATCTTTATCCTCGCTAATGAATCATAGTCATTAGACTGGATTATGGGAACCACCACATCCACTTGATTGGGAACTGCTGTTACATCCAGAATTCTAACCGAATCCCCACTCAAGGCTGGATAGGCGAAAATGAAATCCTCTTTGGTCACAGTATCTGATCCGTTGTCGCTGGTGGAAATCAATTTCACGTCATACGCTCCAAAGGAGGTATACTCGTGATAGGGATCTTGCAGGGAGCTTGAGTCGTTATCCCCAAAATACCATTTCCAGGAGGTTACATTGCCAATGGAATTATCGGTGAACTGAACCCCCAGAGGTGGAGCACCCACAACCGGATCCGCGGTGAAGTTCGCAAGAGGCTTTGCCAGAACCTGAATGTAGTTCTCCCTAATCAGAGAGTCAGAGCCGAATTGGTTCGTAACAATTAATTTAACATCGTATGCTCCTGCTTCCTTGTAAATATGCACGGGATTAGCACTGGTACTGAAATATCCATCTCCAAAGCTCCAATACCAGGAATCGATGGTTCCTTCAGATGAGTCGGTGAAACTGACTTCAAGGTTTTTCTCTCCGATAACTGGACTCCCGACAAAATCAGGTATCGCCAGGGGACCCTGTCGCAGATGAAAACATTTTGAAACAAACTGAGGAGTGTAACTGAAGCCATCTGGATTTGTA
>SMTZ1_10007572_pt1 | contig 12830 bp, 12 predicted proteins | sample DeeMarSWOR136_30_FD_25667 | JGI IMG/M metagenome (IMG submission 25667) | reverse complement strand
AACCAAAGCGATTTTTTGGCGCAGCACGCGCCATCGAGGAAGGAGGGAGTTTAACCATCATTGCCACTGCGCTGGTCGATACAGGAAGCCGTATGGATGATGTTATTTTTGAGGAATTTAAAGGTACGGGCAATATGGAGTTGCAATTGGACAGGAATCTGTTTCAAAGAAGGATTTATCCAGCAATCGATATTAAGAAATCCAATACGCGCCATGAGGAGCTCCTGGTTCCTCAGGAGAAATTACAAAAAACTTGGATATTAAGAAAGGTGCTTAATGAATTGAACAATGTTGAGGCAATGGAATTGCTGATTGATAAATTATCCCAGACCAAAAATAATGAGGAGTTCCTCAACAGCATGAATCAATAAGATCCCTCGTGTCCCCGCTCCGCTTGGGATTTGAAAGGAGAGATAGAATAATGAAAGATAAGATTCATCCCAAATATCAGGATTGTACTATTGTTTGCGCTTGCGGCAATACTATCCATACCCGCTCAACCAAACCCAGCATTAGGGTTGAGATTTGCTCCAGCTGTCATCCGCTTTTTACCGGCAAGCAGAAGTTCGTTGATTCTGCAGGCAGGGTTGAGAAGTTTATGAGAAAATATGGCCAGAAATCTCCCCGTTAATTAGCGAATTGGCAGATGGATGATTCCGGAAGGCACAAGATGTTTAATGAACTGGAGAAAACAGAGAAGCGATACACGGAATTAGAGGAATTATTGACTCTTCCCGAGGTGATTTCCCAGAAAGAAAAATACAATCAATATGCCAAGGAGATGGCTAAGATTTCTGAGACTGTATTTTTATACCGTCAGTTTAAGCAATATCAGAATGAGATTGTTAAATTAGAAAATACTTTGAAAGAAAAACACGATCAGGAATTTCTCTCTCTGGTAGAGGATGAGATAAGGGATTTAAAAGCAAAAAGCCAGGAATGCCTCAACAAGATTACACAAAAGACCAAGGACGATAATGAACAGGTGGATAAGGATGTTATTGTCGAGATTCGTGCGGGCACTGGCGGTCAAGAGGCAAGTCTATGGGCCGCAGACTTATATCGGATGTATATCAAGTATGCACAAAGGACTGGCTGGACAATTGAGGCGCTCTCCTCCCACCCTACTGAATTAGGAGGATTTAAGGAGGCTATCTTCAGTGTGCATGGAAAACAGGCGTATCAGCGCCTTAAATGGGAAAGCGGGGTGCATCGCGTACAGCGGATTCCGAATACAGAGACTCAGGGGCGAATCCATACCTCAACCGCCACGGTTGCTGTATTATTAGAACCCGAGAATACGGAGTTAGAGATTAGTCCCAAGGATTTAAGGATTGATGTTTTTCGCTCTTCAGGTCACGGCGGTCAAAGTGTCAATACTACAGATTCTGCAGTAAGGATTACTCACATACCTACCGGAATAGTGGTTACCTGTCAGGACGAGCGTTCACAGCTAAAGAATAAAAACAAGGCAATGAGGGTATTAAGGGCCAGGCTTATGGATGGACTACGCCAAAAGGCAAACAGAAAGGTTTCTTCAGAGAGAAAATCGCAAGTTGGTACGGGCGAGCGTAGCGAGAAGATCCGGACTTATAACTTCCCCGGTCACAGGGTTACGGACCATCGGATTAATTTGACCTTGCACAGATTAGAAGCAATTCTGGAGGGCGAATTAGATCAAATCTCCGATGCATTGATTAAACAAAATGAATGAGAGTGAATTATTATTTACTGAAATATTAAATTGTTCTCGAGTCGCATTGTATCTTAATAAGGAGCGCAGACTCAAACCAGAGGAATCCCGCTCTTTAGCGAATGCCCTGAAGAGGCGATTTAGATTCGAGCCAATTCAGTATATATTGGGTAAGGCAGAATTTATGGGACTGGAATTTAGATTGACTGCGGATGTTTTTATACCACGGCCGGAGACGGAGACACTGGTTGAGACAGCATTAAAGGTCGCAGTCACAAGGTCAGAAGCTCAGAAGTATTTTGGATATTGGGACGGGTTCAGGTTGCATCGCTATAAGTTTAGCAAAGTTTCTCAAAGATGTTAAGATCTATGCGACTGATATTTCAAAACAGGCATTAGAGATAGCAAAGAAAAATGCATTATTGAATAATGTGGCTATTATTTTTTTGCAAAGCAATTTATTTTCTAACCATAAACTACGGACTATAGACTGTGGATTAGTCATCTGCAACCCTCCCTATATTCCCACAGCTGAGATTAAGGAACTCGAACCCGAGATAGGTTATGAACCGCGCATTGCCTTAGATGGAGGCAGGGATGGTTTGGATTTTTACCGCCGTATAATTCAGACGATGCCCGCATATTTTAAAAGGGGTAGTTTTTTAGTCCTGGAGATGGGGTTTAATCAGTGTTCGGCAATAAAGGGCCTGTTTAATTCTGTTAAAGGTTACCAGATAAAGCAGATAGTTAAGGATTATAACAGTATTGATAGAGTGATAGTGGCAAGATATGGATAAATTAATTATTGAGGGAAACAGAAGGCTCAGGGGCGAGGTTGTCATCTCCGGTTCAAAAAACGCACTCCTGCCGATACTGGCTGCTACCTTGTTAACTGATGAGCCCTGCTATATTAAAGGCGCGCCCAGCCTACGCGATACATTTACGATGATAAAAATATTACGCTCCTTAGGCAAGAGTGTCGATTTTAAAGATGGCGGAGTCTTAGTAAAGTCAACCCGCCGGCTTAATACCGTAGCTGATTATAGGTTTGTTTCTACCATGCGCGCCTCTTTCTGCGTGCTCGGACCACTTATTGCCAAATTCAAGAAAGCCAGGGTTTCCCTGCCTGGTGGCTGTGTTATCGGATTGAGGCCTGTAGATTTGCACCTTAAGGGCATGAAGGCATTGGGGGTGGATATAGATATTGACCGAGGTTATGTGGTCGCTAAGGCCTCAAGGCTTTCAGGAACACATATGTATTTAGGGGGCGCGTTCGGCTCTTCTGTTTTAGCCACGGCGAATGTGATGATGGCAGCTACCAGAGCAAGCGGGATAACCAAGATTGAATCGGCTGCCTGCGAACCGGAAATAGAAGATTTGGCTAAATTTTTGATTTCTATGGGGGCCAAGATTAAAGGTCATGGCACTCCGCTTATTGAGATACAGGGCGTCAGGTACCTGCACGGGACGGATTATAAAATTATTCCTGACCGCATTGAGGCAGGAACATTTATTATTGCCGGATTAATTACTAAAGGGGAGATCAGGTTAACCAATGTTATCTGGCAGCATCTGGGAGCAATCATAGACACATTAGAAAAGATAGGTGCAGAGATTAAGAAGAAAGACGGGACAATCAAAATAAGATTTACCAAACAGTTAAAGCCAGCCAATATTACCACCTTGTCTTATCCGGGGTTCCCTACCGATATGCAGGCGCAGATAATGTCATTGATGAGCCTGGTTAAGGGGGTTAGTATAATTACAGAGAAGGTATATCCGGACAGGTTTATGCATATTGCTGAACTCAACCGCATGGGAGCGCATATTCAGCGGCAAGGACCACATGCAATAATTGAGGGCGTAAGACAATTATGCGGGGCAAGGGTGATGGCCTCTGATCTGCGGGCTTCTGCGTGTTTGGTTCTGGCTGGACTGGCTGCCAGGGGTACAACCTCGGTTTCGCGCATCTATCACTTAGAGCGCGGGTATGAGAATCTGGAGGAGAAGTTAAGGAAATTGGGAGCGGATCTCTGGAGGGAGAAAGAAAAGATATGATATTAGTTATCGATAATTACGACTCGTTTACCTACAATCTCGTGCAATATTTAGGCGAGTTGGGCCAGCACCTGAGGGTATATCGTAATGATAAGATTAACATCACCCAGATAAAGAAATTAAAGCCAGATAGAATTGTTATCTCGCCTGGACCAGGAAGGCCAGAGGATGCAGGCATATCCTGTCAGGTTATTCGTCAGCTGGGCAACAGGATACCTATCCTGGGCGTATGCCTGGGGCATCAGTGCCTGGGGTCTGTCTGGGGCGGGAAGATTATCCAGGCAGCGAGGTTAATGCATGGCAAGACCTCAATGATACATCATAACCAGAAGGGAATATTTAAGAGTGTACCCAATCCCTTTGAGGCTACACGCTATCATTCTTTGATTGTAAGCAACCGTAATTTACCTTCGCAATTACAGATAGTTGCCTGGACAAAGGATAACGAGATAATGGGGCTTAAGCACAAGGCTTATCCGGTTTGGGGCGTGCAGTTTCATCCCGAATCAATATTGACCAAGGTAGGCAAGGATATTTTAAAGAATTTCATAAAGTTATGATTCAGCAGGCAACAGGGATATTATCCCAGCATAAGGACTTATCCGCCATTCAGATGGAAGCGGTGATGGAGGAGATTATGACCGGCAGGGTCGATACCCCCAGCATTGTCTCCTTTTTAACCGCACTTAACAAGCAGGGTGAGACTCCTGAAGAGCTGGCTGCTGCGGTTAAGGTTATGCGTCACTATGCTACTAAGGTGAAAGCAAAACAAAAGGTTATTTTAGATACCTGCGGCACAGGTGGAGACAAAAAGCATACCTTTAATATTTCCACGGCAGTTGCCTTTGTAGCAGCCGGGGCGGGGATAACGGTAGCAAAACACGGTAATCGTTCTGTATCCAGCAAATCAGGAAGCGCAGATATTCTGGAGGCTGCGGGTATAAATATCAACATGTCTAAGGAAAGGGTAGAGCAATGCCTTGAGGATCTCGGCATTGCCTTTTTGTTTGCGCAGAGATTCCATCCGGCGATGAAATATGCTATGCCGGCAAGGAAAGAAATGGGCACAAGGACGATTTTCAATTTTCTAGGTCCTTTAAGCAATCCTGCGGGTGCTACGCATCAATTATTGGGTGTATATGACGGTCAGTGGGCGCATATCTTAGCTTATGCCTTGGCAAATTTAGGTATAGAACATGCATTGGTTGTTCACGGCAAGGACCGGATGGATGAGATAACCACTATGGATACAACCCTTGTCTGGGAGGTGCGCCGAGGAAATGTGCAGGAATACGAGATGAACTATCGGGATTTTGGGTTTGCACAAGCCAGGTTAGGCGATTTAAGCGGGGGCACAGCAGTTGAGAATGCCAGGATTTTATTGGATGTATTAGATGGAAAATCAGGGTCTGTGCGCGATATTGTAGTATTGAATTCGGCAGCTGCCATATACGTTGCTGGCCGAGCGGCATCGATAAAAGACGGCATTAAATTAGCCCAAGAGTCAATAGATTCCAAGCAGGCCTTAAGAAAGCTGGAATTGTTAAGAGACTACTCTAATAGATGAACAAATCCGATATCCTAAAAGAGATTGTTCAAAAAAAGAAAGCCAGGATTGAGCTTGCAAAACAGCAGCTTCCCGAAGAGGCTTTAAAAGCAAAGATACAGAACCTTCCTCCCACGCGGTCTTTCATCAAGGCTATAAATAAATCCCGCACCATCTCGCTTATCGCCGAGATAAAGAAGCAGTCTCCCTCAAGAGGGGTTATCCGAGAGGATTTTAATCCTCAGGAGATTGCCAGGATTTATCAGGAGTGCGGAGCGCAGGCTATTTCGGTTTTAACGGAAGAGGACTATTTTTCAGGAGATATTGCCTATATACGCCAGATAAAAAGCCAGGTACAACTCCCACTCCTTAGAAAGGATTTTATACTGGAGGAGTATCAGGTTTATGAATCTAGGGTTTACGGCGCAGATGCAATACTTTTGATTGCCGATCTATTAACCAAGGAGAAATTATCACAGTTGACGAAGTTAGCCAGCAGCCTAGGCCTGGATTGTTTGGTCGAGGCGCATACAGAAAAGGAATTGAAAAAGGCCCTGGGTTTAAAGATGCCCTTGATTGGCATAAATAACCGTGACTTACATACATTGGAAGTAGATCTTAAAACTACCGAGAAGCTGTTTCTTTTAATCCCCAAGGATAAGGTAGTGGTGGTAGAAAGCGGAGTTAAGAACTATCAAGATGTTTTATTCTTGAAGATATTAGGGGTAAGCGCAGTTCTTATCGGAGAGGCATTTATGGAGGCCCAGGATATAAAAGCAAGGGTTAAAGAGATTATGGGCTGGTAGAAAGATTATGGTCAGGGTAAAAATTTGCGGAATAACCAACTTAGAGGATGCCTTATCTGCAACCAGGGAAGGGGCAGATGCGCTGGGTTTCGTATTCTATAGAGGAAGCCCCAGATATATCAAGCCAGACAGGGCCAGGGAAATAATCAAGCAGCTTCCCAAATCGGTAAAGAAGGTAGGCGTGTTTGTAAATGCCAGGGAAAGAACTATAAGAAGACTGGCAGGTTATTTAAGATTGGATATGCTGCAATTCCATGGCAATGAGTCAGGTGATTTCTGTTCCCGATTCAGGGAATCCAAGGTTATCAAGGCCTTTCGAGTTGATAAGGAAATCCGGCTTACGGATTTGTCTAGATACGATGTCTGGGCTTACCTGTTCGATACTGCCGTAAGGAATAAATTTGGCGGCACAGGCAGGAGCTTCAACTGGCAGCATTTGGGCTGTTTAAAGGACCTTAAAAAAACTATATTTTTATCCGGCGGGCTTAATCCTGGGAATGTCAGGATGGCACTAGAAGCCTTTCCCGCACAATGGGTGGATGCCTCCAGTTCTCTAGAGAGATACCCCGGCAAAAAGGATTCGGATAAGATCAAAAGATTTATCAGCAACGCCAAGCACTAGAGCCTAACCCCGCCTTGACTTAGGGTCGATAAGACAGTATAATAGACGATAAGAAGGAGGAAAAAATGAGGTTAAGGCAAAACAAGAAACAAGAGATAATTGAGGAATTTAAAACCCATAGTAAGGATACCGGCTCAACTGAGGTCCAGATTGCCCTGTTGACCCAACGGATAAATCTTTTAAGTGAGCATTTCGCTAACCATAAGAAGGACCTGCATTCTCGCAGGGGGTTACTGATGATGGTTGGTAAGCGCCGGCGCTTGCTTAATTATTTAAAAAAGAAGGATAACCGCAAATACGAGGATATCCTGAATAGGCTAAACTTAAGAAAATAGGAGAATAATAAAAAAATGAGCGATATATTAAAAATTCAATTTGGTAAGAACGACTTAATTATCGAAACGGGAAAATTGGCCAAACAGGCAAATGGGGCGGTTTTAGTCCATTACGGCGGCACAGTGGTTCTGCTTACCGCCTGCATGTCTTCCGAGATTAAAGAGGGACAGGATTTTTTCCCTTTAACCGTGGAATATCAGGAGAAAACCTATGCTGCTGGTCGTATCCCGGGCGGATTCTTTAAGCGCGAAGGTAGACCGTCGGAAAGCGAGATATTAAGCGCCAGGCTTATTGATCGGCCGATAAGGCCATTATTCCCTCAGGGAATGCTCAATGAGGTTCAGATAATGGCGATTGTTCTCTCCAGCGACGGGGAGAACGACCCCGATATCCTAGCAGTAATGGGTGCATCGACCGCTTTATGTATTTCTGATATACCATTTAATGGCATGGTTGCCGCCTGCCGTGTAGGTTACGTAAATAATCAGCTTATACTTAATCCGGCTTATGCGGAATTGGAAAAGTCAAGATTGGATCTGGTGGTAGCAGCAACCAAATCCGGCATAGTTATGCTTGAGGCCAAATGCAGCGAAGTGAGCGAAGAGATCTTCTTATCGGCGGTGGAATTCGGATTCAAGAGCCTACAGGATATCTTTAAGGCTCTGGATGGCTTCATTAAAAAGAATGCCAAACCCAAGAAGGAGATTGATTATAGAAAGATCAGCCCGGATTTAGAAAAGCAGGTTAATGTTTTATCCAGTGAAAGGCTTAAAACCATATTTACCCTTAGCAAGAAGGAGGAGAGAGAGGAAGCGATTGATCTGTTATGCAAGGAATTAGAGGGTAAGCTGGCGCCTGAAGGGTTTAGTCTTCCGGATATAAAGGTAGCCCTGGTTGAGGTTGAAAGACAGAAGGTACGGGAGTTTATTCTGCGGAATAAGAAACGCCTTGATGACAGGGCAATGCAGGAGATCCGTGCGATTACCTGCGAGGTAGGCATCCTGCCCCGTACCCATGGTTCAAGTTTATTTACGCGAGGTCAGACCCAAAGTCTCTGCGTAACTACTCTGGGTACAGGTGAGGACGAGCAGCTTATTGAGGCGCTGGAGGGAGAGCGGTATAAATCATTTATGCTGCATTACAGCTTTCCTCCCTTTAGTGTGGGTGAGACAAAACCGGTGCGAGGTCCAGGCAGGCGGGAGATCGGCCATGGCTCATTAGCCGAGAGGGCGCTGGCTTCTGTTGTGCCATCCAAGGAAGAATTCCCCTACACCGTGAGAGTAGTTTCTGAAATCCTTGAGTCCAATGGTTCTTCCAGCATGGCTACTGTATGCGCTGCTTCTCTGTCATTGATGGATGCAGGCGTTCCCATAAAGCAGGCAGTGGGAGGAATTGCCCTGGGGTTAATCAAGGAGAAAGATCAAACCGTTATTCTTACTGATATCGCTGGACTGGAGGATCATTTTGGAGATATGGATTTTAAGGTAGCTGGTACTAGAGCAGGGATAACCGCAGTGCAGTTAGATTTGAAAATAGATGGAATTGGTATCGATTTAATGAAACAGGCATTTATTCAGGCAAAGGAGGCAAGGCTTACAGTTTTAGAAAATATGCTCAAGGTAATTGCTCAGCCGCGCTCAGAGATAGCGGAGTTCGCTCCCCATATCGATATCCTCAGGATTGATACGGAGAAGATCGGTGATTTAATCGGTCCGGGAGGAAAGAATATCAAGAGAATCATCAATTCCACCGGTGTTACGATTGATATAGACGATGATGGACGGGTTTTGGTTGGTTCAACTGATGGTTCTGCTTCGCAGAAAGCCCTGGCAATGATTAAGGAGATTACCGAGGATGTCGAGATAGGCAGGGTCTATACAGGCAAGATTAAGCGCATTATGCCCTTTGGAGCATTCTGTCAGATCAGCCCTGGCAAGGAAGGGCTCATACATATTTCCGAATTAGCAGACCGTTTTGTCAAGGATGTTGAAGAAGAGGTTAAGGTAGGCGATGAGGTTGAGGTTAAGGTAATCGGGGTGGATCAGGCCGGCCGGATTAATCTGAGCAGAAAACAGGTAAAACAGAATCAAGAAAATAAAACATGAGACAGCGCAGACTTAACGAAATAAAGGCAACCGTCCTTTTATCTTTCGGTATCCTTATTATAGCAAGCCTGGCTTCTTTTACTCCGGATGACCTTGTCTTCTATACCTCTCATCCTAATGTTCCGCCCCAAAACCTTATTCGCGGATTTGGTGCGTATCTGGCCGGCCTTCTGTTATTTTTTATTGGCTGGAGCAGCTGGATATTTGCAATATTTGTTCTTTTTTGGTCAGCCCGTCTGTTTAAACAGAGGGAAGTGGATCTCAGATTTGTTCGTCTATTTGGACTGGTCATTCTGATTTTGGCGATTAGTTCTTTGTTTGCAATGTTTGCTCAAGGCGTCGATGCTGCCAGGCAGTTTTCTCACGGCGGTTTATTTGGTTATGTTTTTTCTAAACTGGTAACGAGCTATTTTGGGAAATTGGGCGCCTATATAATTTTTCTTACCCTGGTGTTTTTGTCTCTGGCCTTGGTTTTCGACATTCTAATATCCAGCTTTTTGGCAAAAATCATTCAGAAGCTGAATAGCCTGATAGTCAAACCTCTATTCAATCCCAGAATGATTATTACCAACTTAATAAAAAGAAGGAAATCCAGGGCAAGTACTGCGGTAACTCAGGTTACTCCGATTTTACCCAAGATTCAGCCCCAGGTCTCGAAGGCTTCCCCCGCGAGCCCCAGGATTCAGATAGCAAAACCGGAGAAGCAACCTGTGTCAGCAGTAAAATCGCAGCCACGCAGAGATAAACCGGAAGCCCCTTTGGTAAAACAGATGCAGGAAGAAAAAGATTCAAGGCAATATCAGATACCATCCCTGGATTTGCTGGATTCCCCGCCCCCACTTGCTGAGAGAAAGATTAAGGACGATTTAGCTGTTTCCGCACGCATACTGGAAGATACCCTGGCTGATTTTGGCATAAGCGTCAAGGTTACCGATATTGAACGGGGCCCAGTGATTACGCGTTATGAATTGGAACCCGCTCCGGGAGTAAAATTAAATCGCATAGTCTCTTTATCCGACGATATCGCGTTAGCAATGAAGGCGCAGTCAGCAAGGGTAGTTGCTCCTATTCCCGGCAAGGGAAGGGTGGGCGTAGAGATTCCCAATATACAGAGCAGTTTTGTCTATCTTAAAGAGGTGTTAGATACGCCCGAGTTCCAAAATTCATCTTCCAAATTGGCGCTGGCTTTAGGAAAGGATATTGCCGGAAAGCCAGTAGTGGCTGACTTAGGTCAAATGCCTCATTTATTGATTGCCGGAACTACCGGCTCAGGTAAGACCGTGTGCGTAAATTCCATAATCCTTTCGCTTCTCTTCCGCGCTACGCCCGATGAGGTTAAGCTTTTAATGATTGATCCCAAAATGGTAGAATTGGCCCCGTTTAATAAATTACCACATCTTTTATGCCCAGTCTTAATTGAGGCAAAAAAGGCAGCAGTTGCCCTGGCCTGGGTAGTTAACGAAATGGAGGAGCGCTATCAGTTATTTGCCCGGGAGGGCAGAAGGAATATCGAGGCCTATAATCAGAATAAGGAAAAGATCCCCTATATTATAGTAGTTATTGACGAGCTGGCAGATTTGATGGCTGTGGCGCAGGACCAGGTTGAGGGAGCAATTACTCGCCTGGCGCAACTGTCTCGCGCCGTGGGTATCCATCTTATCCTAGTTACTCAGCGGCCTTCGGTAAATGTAATTACTGGCGTAATCAAGGCTAACTTTCCCGCGCGCATTTCTTTCCAGGTTGCCTCTAAGGTAGATTCGCGCACGGTGTTGGACACAAACGGCGCTGATAAGCTCTTGGGTCGCGGTGATATGCTGTTTTTAAAACCCGATGAATCGAAGTTGATTCGTGCTCAGGGTAGTCTGGTCTTGGATAAAGAGATTGAGCGGGTTGTAGATTTCATTAGGTCTCAAGGGGAACCGTTGTATGATGAGACAATAATAAAAGAGCAGCAGAGGGCGACTTTAATCAGTACTCAAAAAGACGAACTCTATGATGAAGCGGTGCGCTTGGTTATAGAATCCGGGCAGGCATCGGTTTCAATACTGCAGAGACGCATGAGGCTGGGCTATACCCGTGCTGCACGGATTATTGATGCGATGGAACAGGAGGGCTTGATTGGTCCGTTTGAGGGAAGTAAGCCCCGACGCATCCTTGTGGATAGAGAGGAATGGTTGAAAGAAAGAATGTTGTCCGGCTCGGAAGAAACAGATACAGATCAAAATCATGGCTAAAGAAAAGACTACGGGGGGAACCAGGGGAGAAAGATTAAGAAGATTACGTAAGGCCAAGGGTCTAAGTTTAGAGCAGGTGCACCAGATTACCAAGATTCATGTCCGGGTTATTAACGCTTTGGAAGAGGATAAGATAGATGAGATTTCACCTGTTTATGTTAAGGGGCTATTGAAGATTTATTGCAATCTTTTAGGCGCTGACCCCAAGGATTTTACAGAAGAGCCTTCCCTGGAGCCGCCCAAAACAGAAGACCAGAAGCCCCAGGAGCTTCCTCTGGCTAAACCCCGGATCGACATATCGGTAATTAGAAATCATATTAAGCTAAAGCCGGTAATCTTATCTATTTGCTTGCTGGTTCTGGCAATGTCGGCATTCAGAATCGGCAGAAGCATATCTATTCATCGTAGGCAATCGCAACCCGAGAAATCTCCTCCGGAGCCAGTAGCTGCTGTCTCTAAGAAGGTAGAAACCCCTCCTGCCTCCGCATCAACAATAAACAACCCGAGGCTGGGTATACGCGCTAAACAGAATTGCTGGCTGGAGATTAAGTCTGACGGCAAGACAATATTCAAGGGTATTCTCAAAAAAGGTGATTTTGAATATTGGGAAGCTGAAGATAAAATAGAATTTTCTTTAGGAAATGCAGGTGGGGTGGATGTGGAGATAAATGGCAAATTACTCCCGCCCCTGGGCAGGCGAGGGCAGGTAATCAGGAATATCAGTGTTACAAAGCAAGGCCTGACAGTGCCAAAATAATTTAAGCAATAGCTTCTAAGGTTAAGAAGAGTTCACAGGCGGTTTTGCAAAATATGGCTAAAAAAATAGCAATCTTGAGTCTGGGTTGTGCGCGTAATCTCGTAGATTCTGAGGTTCTTACCGGCAGGTTAAAAAGGAAAGGCTATCAGATTGCGGCTTTAGACTCAGTCAGGGACAATGTTTCTAGCGGACTAGAGGAGGCGGATATTGCCCTGGTAAATACCTGCGCTTTTATTAAGGAGGCAAAAGAAGAAAGCATCCAGGCAATATTAGATTTAATCGATTTAAAGCAACAGGGCAGGCTAAAAAGGATAATTGTTGCTGGTTGTTTGAGCCAGCGCTATGGCGAGAAGTTAATTAAGGATTTGCCCGAGATAGATGCATTCTTGGGGGTGATATCCCTGAATCATGCTCCGGAGCGTTTTTATCTCAGCCCCAGCCATTATGCTTATGTTAAAATCTGCGAGGGATGCATTAATAGTTGTAGTTTCTGCGTTATTCCCAAGATAAAATCAAAATTTAGCAGTCGCTCGATCGAATCAATTGCTAATGAGATTAAGGCCCTGGATGCCAGGGGTTGCCGCGAGGTCAACCTTATTGGCCAGGATATAACTGCCTACGGCTGTGATTGGGATGGAAAGCCCAGATTGACCGAGCTGATTAAACAAATTTT
>SMTZ1_10005416_pt1 | contig 12833 bp, 14 predicted proteins | sample DeeMarSWOR136_30_FD_25667 | JGI IMG/M metagenome (IMG submission 25667) | reverse complement strand
ATTTAGCTTCAAGCTCAGGTGTTGCTAAATTAAATGTAACATTCATCAAAGATCTTGATTCTTTTTGTGCTACTCCCTTATAAAAACCATTTGATTTATCAATAACCTCATAAACCATGTTTGCTTTTTTTCTGTTTTGTTTTTCAACAGCAGAAATTCCTCCAAGTTTTTTTAGACGTTCTAAAACAAGTTCACATAAATATATAGCAAAACAAGGAGGAGTATTGTATAAAGAATCCTTTTCTGCATGGGTCTTCCATTTCAGCATCGTTGGTGTGTTTTCTGAAACCCTTGATAAAAGATCTTCTCTAACAATTAAAATCGTCACTCCGGCAGGTCCTAAATTCTTCTGTGCTCCTGCATATATAACACCAAATTTTTTAACATCAATTATTTTATCCATAAAATTTGAGGACATATCACAAACTAAAGGAACACCGCTTGGAACATCTGGCCAATTATGCCATTCAATTCCACCTATTGTTTCATTACCTGTTATATGAGCAAAAGCCGCCTTATCACTAAACTGGAAATTTTGTGGAATATACGAAAATTTCTGATCTTCGGAAGTTGCTACAACCTTTACTTCACCATAGAGTTTTGCTTCTTTAATTGCCTTTTTTGCCCAGTTACCAGTATTTACATACTCCATTGGTTTACCAGAAATTTGTAGATTTAGTGGTACCATAAAAAATTGACTTGAAGCACCACCTTGCAACCATAGAACCTTATAATTTGACGGTACATCCATTAGTTCCATTATTAGTTCAGATGCGTTCTTATGTATCTCATCATATGATTTTGATCGATGAGATATTTCTAAAACAGACATTCCATTTCCTTTAAAATTCAATAATTCCTCTTGTGCTTTTTTTAAAACAGTTAAAGGTAAAGTTGCTGGTCCTGCATAAAAATTGTAAATACGTTTTTCCATAAACAATTCGCCCCTTTTTTAGCACTGAATATTAAATTGGAATTTAAATGATTCGCATATAAAAATAGGAAACATTTGTACAACAAATTCTTTATAAATAAATCAACAAAAAAATTAATAAGTGGTGATAAATAAAATGAAGAAATTACTATCAATGGCATTAAAAAAAAGATTCAATATGACAAATGAGGATGCAAAAGCCTTAACAAAAACAATAGAAGGAATATTTAAAGGAAGAAAAGAAATCGAAGACATGAGTATTGATAAATATGCACGTGCTTTATTTTATGAACTACAAAGAGAAAAATTACTAAAAATAAGAAGAGAGGAGTTTAAAGAAAAAAGTAAATTCATAAGGAAATACTATTGGTCATATAACAATGAAATAATAAAAGAAGAAGCATATAAAATTAACAGGGAAGATAAATACAAGATATATGAAAAAATACCAAAAGAGGCTTGGCTGACTCATCTTAACTGCAACTAATTAACTATATCTGGTGGATTTAAAAACTGCTCATACATATAAATATCTTTAACTGCTTTTTCCTTTCTATTTAATACTTTTAATTCACTTTTTATATTTGAAAAAATTTTACGTGAAACTAAAAATACTATTAGGAAACCATAAAACAATACTATAAAAATAAAAATGGAAATAAAAAATACAAAAAATTTACTAGGTTCTATTTTAAGGAAAAAAATAAAATACAACAGAAATAAAACTATTACTACTAATGATATTATTAATATTAAACATGAATTCTTCCTTTTTTCCATCAATTCACCAACAATATGGTTGTTTTATAATTACTTAAATCTTTTTCTTTAACTGCTTTTTAAACCTATTTAGTTTTAAATCAGATTTTAAAATAACCTCATTTGCTATTGCTATTAAAAGCTTTAGGTATTCTTTATTACAAAATAAAACACCATCTTTTCCTATTGGAGCATCAAGGCGTTCTGTGCTACAGATCTCAACAACTATATTTTTACCAGAAGATTTAAAAGAGGAGTTTTTAAAACCACTGGCATTTGCGATTTTTATTAATTTATCAGCAGCACTATTTGTTTTTACAGATATATGCATTATTGGTGGTTGAGCAAGTATCCATAATAAACCTGTTTTTGCTTTTTTAAAAGCAGATAATAATTCTTTAGATTTTATAGTTCTATGCCATAATCCAATAAATTTTGCATTTTTCTTATCACCAATTTTAGGTATTTCGAGTAAAACTATTCTACCAGCGCAACTGCTTGAGGTATAAAATTCAACAGATTTGTTTATTAAATCAAGAATAGATAAAATTTTTCTATCAACTCTATCATCAATTTTTGCTTTCCTAAGAGATTCAAGAGCTTTTTCTTTTGATCTAAAAAATTCTTTATCTTGTTGCATATTTTAATCTCATTTTTTTACATATTTTTTAATTATAATTTTTCGTTTTTTTAGTTCATCAAAAAATATTTTACATGGAACAATTTTTTCAGAGCAAAAAACTCCATGGTCATTAATTATATCTTTTTCTATCATTTGAGCTATAATAGAAACAGGATAGCCAGTTGTACGCATCATAGAGGTAATATTATTTTTTTCATCATAATAATCTATCAATGTGTATTCAAGTTTTAATTTTTTATCGATTTTTTTTCCTTCTGCAAATACTTTTAATAAAACAACGTCTTTTTGGTTTATTGGAAGATTTTTCATTAAAATAGCAGAGAAAATATCCCTTGGCACAAAAAATTGTTTACCAATATTTATTTTATTCTGATCTGCAAAACCAATATCTAAAAGTATTCTAAATTTTTCACAATGACCTTTATATCTAATAGTTTTATAATCAAGATAACCAATATTTTTTTTAAATGTGTATGGTAATGTTGAACATCCACCCGAAGTTAAAAAGGCTTCAAGTTCTCCAAATGGTTTTGGAAAATCAATTGTCTCAAGTTCTGTCATTGATTTCTTTTTTAGAATTTTACCGTGATTTAGAATTATTGCATCTTCAACATATTCATTAATAAGCCCATATGGTGAAAAAACTATTTGATAATCAAGTGGTGATTTTGGATTCTGTGGTAAGCCTCCGACTCTTAATTTAACATAATCAACAAAATCCATTTGTTCTACAATATCCTTAGTAATAACAGATGTTAAACCAGGTGCAAGTCCACAATCAGGAATTACTATAACACCTTTGTTTTTTGCCTTTTTGAATAAACTAAGCTCTTTTTTCACGATATCATTATTTCCACCTAAATCTATAAAATGGGTTTTAGTTTCAATTGCAATTTTTGCTAAGATGTAATTATATTTATATGGAACCGCTGAAATTATTATGTCAAAATTTTTAAAATATTTTTTTATTATTTTTTTGTTTTCTAAATCAATTTTTAAAAAATTTATTTTTTGTTTATTAAGAAACTTTTTAGATGATTGCAGAGTTTTATGATCTCTATCAGCAATTGTAATATTATTAAAATTTGAATATCTCAAAAGATCATAAGCAATTGCTCTACCCATCATTCCGGCGCCTAGAATTATAATTTTCATGTTATCATTTCTAAAATAATTATATTGTTGAATATTTAATATCCATTAAAACCATTTCTCTATAAATTACTAGTAATGATTATATTTGGGGATTATATTCAGTGGGACGAATATTGGAGGTCATATATGATCATTGAATTATGGGATAATAAAATTGAAGCTATGCCCCGAAATGAATTAAGTGATTTACAATTGAAAAGATTTAAAAAAATAATTGATTATGTCTATAAAAATAATAGATTCTATAGAGATAGATTAAAAGAAGCAAAACTAGATTCAACAAAAATTAAATCTTTGAAGGATATTGAAAAAATACCATTTTTAACAAAGCAAGATCTTAGAGAATTTTATCCTTTTGGTCTTGTTTGCACTGAAATTGATGATATTATTGAAGTACATGCATCTTCTGGAACAACTGGAAAACCTGTTGTTGGACCATACACAAGAAATGATGTTGAATTATGGGCAGAAGTAATGGCTCGATCACTTTGGGCAAATGGACTTAGAAAAAATGACATCATGCAAAATGCTTATGGTTATGGTCTTTTCACTGGTGCTCACGGTTTTGAAAAAGGTGCACAAAAAATTGGAGCTATGGTTATAACTATCAGCTCAGGAAACACAAAAAGACAAATAACAATCATGAAAGATTTTGGAACAACAGCACTTGTTTGTACCCCCTCCTACTCAATGTATATGGCTGAGACTGCAGAATTAATGGGTCTTGATCCGCTGAAGGATTTCAGATTAAAAATTGGTTGTTTTGGAGCTGAATCATGGAGTGAAGAAATGAGGTCTAATGTTGAAAAAAGATGGGGTATTGTTGCTTATGAACATTATGGTTTAACTGAAATAATTGGACCTGGAATTGTTTCTGAATGTAAATGTAAGAAATTGCATATAAATGCTGATCATTTCTATCCAGAAGTTGTTAATCCTGATACTGGTGAAACATTACCTTTTGGTGAAGAAGGAGAGCTTGTATTTACCACACTTACTAAGGAAGCTTTTCCAGCACTTAGATTTAGAACAAGAGACCTTGCAGTTTTATATGAAGAAAAATGTGAATGTGGAAGAACTTTACCGATTCAATCAAGGATTAAAGGTAGAAGTGATGATATGATGAAAGTAAAAGGAGTTATTGTATTTCCTTCACAGATTGAATCTGCATTGATGCGATTTAAAGATTTAAGTGATAATTATCAAATTATAAAAACTAAAAAAGGTAGTATAATTTCCCTTTCTGTTGAGGTTGAAGCTTCTGAAAGAAGATGGAAAGATGGAAAAATTGAAGACTTAGAAAAAGAGGCAGAGGAAGAACTTTTTAGTATTTTGAATTTGCATGTACCAGTTAAAATCGTTGAACCTAAATCTATTCCAAGAAGTATTGGAAAAGCAGTTAGAGTTATAGAGCGCTAGATCCGGAGTAAAAATTAGATGATAGATATATTAAGAGATATATTACCATATATATCTGGTCTATATACTCTCCCTTGGATTGTTGTTGGATTTATTGTGACTATTTTTATTGCAAAAATCACTGGAAGAGAAAAAATAGACAAAATAATGAAGAAAATTGGATTGATACTTCTTTATTTTTTCATTCCGATACTTGTTTTTAGAATTTTTTTAAATACGGATTTTGGACAAAAGCAAATTGAATTTGCAATTATCGTTAGCATAATTGTCTTTTTTATGTATTTAATCGCATTTGTTTTTGCAAAATATAAAGCTATTAGATGGAATTTTAATGATGCAAAAAAACGTTTATTTATCAAAACAGTTTTAACAAATCAGGGAAGAAGCTCTGCATTTATTGGTGGAGCTTTATTAGCTTCACCTTGGAAGGTTGAAGCTGCTATTTATATTGCGCTTGTAGGTATCGCGCTTTTTGCAATTATTCCATATATACTTTCTTATTTGCATAAAAAAGAATCAAATAAAAACGACGTTGAAGAAGTTAAAGCTCTACCGTGGTATTTAAAACTATACCCCTGGTATCTTATTGCTTTTGTAATTTGTGCAGTAGGAACACATGCATCAACTGGGATAACTACAGGAAATTTTGGATATGAATTAGAAACTATAGTAATATTTTATTCAGCAATTACTATTCCTGCTGCACTTTATTATGTTGGAGCAGGCATTCATCCATCTGATCTAAAATTATCTGAATTAAAGAAATTATTTGGTATAAATAAAAGTAATGAAAAAGGTGATCATTGGGATTGGGTTAGAAATATTTTTATTATTACAGTTATAATTACTCCACTTCTTACTGTTCTTATATTTTATCCTTTATTTATTATTGGAATAATTTCAAATTCTTGGTTTGCTGTAATTATAATTAATTCAATTCTGCCAATAACTAGTACAAATATGTTTTTACTACCATATGGAATAGATAAAAAATCAACAGCTCATTCGATTACTTGGACAACAATTGTTTGTGTTCCTATTATAGTAATTTTAATTACTACTTTTGGACTATACCTATAAAAAATGATTATAACCGCTTTTAGTTAATTTTTTTAATTTTCCTTTATATGAAAATAATACATCCTTTTTTCTTGTAATTTCACCAATTAAAAAACCGTTTACTTTTCCAAGATTTTCTTTAGAAACAGTGTAAACTAATTCAAAATCTTCCCCGCCAAAAAAAGCATAATCATATTCATCATCATCTAATATTTTTGCTACTTTCCTAACATCATCTTTTATTGGTATCTTATCTTTATAAATTATTGCCCCACATTTACTTTCATCACAAATATGACATATTTCAGGTGCTAAACCATCTGATACATCTATCAAAGAGTTTACATATGGTGCAATTTTCAATCCAATGTCTAAATTAGCTTTTGGTTCAAGATAATTTTTTCTAACCTTTTCAAATCCTTTTATATTATTTTGAAAAAGTTGTAATCCAGCTTTACCATTTCCAAGATAGCCTGAAACAAATATAAGGTCTCCAGATTTTGCACCGTTTCTTAAAGATAAATTCTTTTTTTCAACTTCACCAGTAATCGTAATTGAAATGACGATATACTCAGAATGAGTCATATTACCCCCAATTATCTCAATATTATATTTGTTACAAGTCTTCCACATTCCCCTGTAAAGGTCTTCAACAAATTTAATATCAAGATCTTTAGGTAGTGCAAGTGAAACTAAAACATAATTTGGAATAGCACCCATTGCAGCAACATCTGAAACATTTATTTCAATTGCTTTCATTCCGATTTGTTTTGGTGAAAACCATTGTCGTCTAAAATGATCTCCTTCTACAAGAGTATCTGTTGTTAATATTTGTAAACTCTTTTTTGATTTAATAACAGCAGCATCATCTCCAATACCAACTAAAATATCTTTGTTTTTAGGTTTTTTTGTAATTCTATTTATTAATCCAAACTCGCCGATTTCTTTAATCTTCATTTATAGCACGCTTACTCATTTTTACAGAACAAAATCTTCCACACATAGAACATACCTGCTCATCAGCATCAGTGCATCTTTCACGAATCTCTTTTGCTAAATCAGGATTAATAGAAAGTTCAATCATTTTCTTCCAATCAAGTTCTGAGCGGGCTTTACTCATTTTATTGTCCCAGGCTATTGCACCATTTAAACCTCTAGCAACATCAGCAGCATGTGCAGCAATTTTTGAGGTAATAACACCTTCTTTAACCTCCTCAACATTTGGTAAACCCAAATGTTCAGCAGGTGTAACATAACATAAAAAATCAGCACCATAAAAAGCTGCCAAACATCCACCAATGGCACTAGTTATATGATCATAGCCGGGTGCAATATCCGTTACAAGAGGACCTAACACATAAAAAGGTGCACCATTACAAATTTTCTTTTCTAATTTAATATTTTTTTCTATTTGATTTAAAGGTATATGTCCAGGACCCTCGATTATAACCTGAACATCTTCCTCCCATGCTTTTAAAGTTAATTCACCAACTACCTTTAATTCAGATATCTGTGCTTCATCTGTAGCATCTTTTAAACAACCAGGACGTAAACCATCACCCAAACTTAATGTTACATCGTATTTTTTTGCTAAATTTAAAATCTTATCAAAATTTTCATAAATAGGATTTTCTTTCTTGTGATAAACCATCCATCTAAGAAGTAACGCGCCACCTCGACTAACAACACCCATTAATCTTTTTTTAATAAAAGGAATCGAACTTCTTAAAAGACCAGCGTGAATAGTTATAAAATCTACGCCATCTTCAATATGTTTTTTAATGCCATCTATAAAATCATTTTCATCCAACTCAATAACATCATTAACCCTACAAGCAGCTTGATAAACAGGAACAGTTCCAACTGGAATACAGCTATTTTTTATTATCTCCCTTCTGATTTTATCTATGTCTCCACCTGTGCTTAAATCCATAACAGTATCTGCTTTTGCTTTAATACAAACTTTAAGTTTTTCAAGCTCATAAGCTAAATCAGCTTTATCAGGGGAAGACCCGATATTAGCATTAATTTTTACACTTAATCCTTCACCTATTCCAATCGGGCTAAGATTCTTATGAAGACTAGATGCAGGAATAACTACTGTACCATCTGCGATTTTTTTTATTAATTTATTAATTTCAATGTTTTCTTTTTCTGCGACAATTTCCATTTCCCGTGTAACTTGATTATTTCTCGCCATTTCCATTTGTGTCATATAGATTTACACTCCTTAATAATATTAATAAAATCATTTACCTCTCTATAAACATCATCAGAACAAACAACAGAAGAAATAGCAGCAACAGCATCAGCTCCATTTCTAACAACTTCATCAACATTTTTTTTAGTAATACCACCAATTGCAACAATAGGTATTCTGATATTATTTCTTACATTTTTTAACATTTCAATTCCACATAACTTACCTACATCTTTTTTTGTTGAAGTATTAAAAATTGGTCCCAAACCAACATAATCCACACCAGCAATCTCAGCATCAATTGCTTCTTTTACATTATCAACAGAAAATCCGATAATTTTTTTACTTCCTAGTAATTTTTTAGCATCTTTAAAAGAAACATCTGATTTACCAATATGAATACCATCAGCATCAACAGCTAAAGCAACATCTAAGTTATCATTAATTAAAAAGATTGCTTTATCCTTACAGTTTTTTTTCAAACGCTTTGCTTCATAAACCATTGATTCAAGATCTTTATTTTTTTCTCTATATTGAATAATTTTACAACCAGCTTTTAAAGCATCATTTACATCAGAAAATATTCCTTTTTTACTTAATTTAGAATCTGTAATAAAATAAAAATCAATATCATTAAACCTCATTAATTTAAACCAACCTTTTTTATTTTAAAATATCAACACTCCTACTTTCTATTAACTTTTTAGAAAGAATATCTGCTAATTTCTTACCCGAAAGCAACATTCCTCCAAAAATTGGACCCATTCTATTAGTTCCAAAAGCAGCGTTAGCAGCCATACCAACAACATAAACATTATTGAATATCTCTTTTGTATTATCAATAACAGTTTTCTCTCCAATTTCAGCATTCATTGATTTTTCCCCTATTATCTTACCCGTTTTTGTAAAAAGTTTTCCATCTACTTTTTTCTCAAGAATTTTTAAAATTTCTAAAGGATGACCTGTTGCTTCAACAACAAATTTTGATTTCACTGATAATGGATCAACATGAAGACCAGCAACATCAACAGAACTCCAATTTATTACTACTCCACAAACTCCATTTTCATTAATCATAACATCCTCGACAGTTATACCATTGAATATTTTAACACCAGCTTTCATAGTTTTTGAGCAAATAGTTGTAATTGCTTCCACAGAATCAGCAGTATAATAACCTTCTTCGTATTTTTCGAAATTAACTCCAAATTCATCAAGAATTTTTTTTCCATCCTCTCCAACAACAATTTCATTAAACATCATTCCTCCTCCCCACATACCGCCTCCTATAGAAAGTTTTCTTTCATAGATAGAAACTTTAAATCCATTTTTTGCTAAATAATAAGCTGTTGTAAGCCCAGCTGGGCCTGCACCTGCAATTATTACATCTTGATTTAGATTGTTAATAAATTTTTTAAGATATCTTTCAATTATTATTTTTGAAATTTTTTCGTCTTGTAATTTCATTTTAATTCCCCCATTAATTTAATAACTTTATTTACTACATCTACTGCATCTTTACCAACAATATAAGCACATGGCTCAATACCAAAATCTCCTTTATGCAAAAGGATATCCGGATGTTTTTTACTATCTTTTAACTTATAATTTTTTGTTAAATAATCAAAATCAAAACTTGTTTTTTTTATATCTTCTATAAAAGCTATATTCATAACGGCTTTAATATCTATGATATCCTTTAAATAAAGTAACAATGAAGAAAGATGCTTACTTTTTCCAAATCTAATTCCATTGTTACTTATAACCTTATCATCAACTACAATTAAACCATTTAAAAATGCAGCAACATCATTAGGATTTCTTGCTTTATCAATAGCATATGCAATATTTATTTTTACTTCAGGCAATAATTTAGCAATATCTTTTTCTTTAATTAATAGAAAAGCTTCAGTCAAATTATCAATTATTTTATTTCTTTCATCACTAATAATTTCATTTTTTTCTGCAACAAAATGTGTACCTTCAAAATTTTTTTCATGAAAGAAAATACATGTATAAAAATCTAAATTATTTTTATTTAGAATTTTTTCAGAAATATTGTCTATTAATTTAATTATATTTTCTGGAATTTTTTCTTTAGAGCTACAGTAATTACTAACCATTGGTTGTGAAATATTTAATATTTCAGAAATTGTAATTTGATCAAAATTTTTTAAATAAAGATTTTTAGCTAATGCCTTTTTTAAAAGAATTGTATTTTCTTCTTTTATAAATATTGCTTTCTCAACCATATTAATTATTAATAAAAATGTATTAGTTATTAATAAAACTTTGGTTGCAGCAAGTATTATTTATATTTGATTTATTGATACTGCTGTGTGCTTATAATAAGAAAATTCAAACCAACGGATATGTTTTCAGTAATAAAACTAGCATCTGAAACACTAACAGAACAATATAATCCCAGTTTGTTTAATTTTTTCTATGAATCCTACCCAAAAGGTTTTATTGTAGCAGAAAAAGCACATAAGATAATAGGATTTATAATAGGTGTAAAAACCACTGAGTATAACTCAAGAATTTTAATGCTTTCAGTTTCAGAAATAAATAGAAGACAAAAGGTTGGATCATCACTTTTAACTGAATTTTTAAAAATAATGATAAATGAAAAAGTAAAACATGTCGAGCTAGAAGTTAGAACAGATAATAAAAAAGCAAAAAATTTTTACATAAAACATGGCTTTAGAATAAAAAGAAAAAATGATGAATTTTATCAAGATGGTAAAAGCGCCTATACTATGATAAAAGATTTTTAAGAGTTTATAATATGCTTTTCTTTTTCAGTCATAAAACGCTCAGACATTTGTTCTAATCTGTTTGAAACCTTTTCCAAACCAGGATATTTATTATTTGATAAAAGATCCGCAATTCCCTTACTTAAAGTAAAAACAGCTAGTTTGTGTTCCCTTTTTGATTTATAAACTTGAAAAGGCGTTATATTTAATTTATCATAGGATAGAAACTCACTACCACCATTGTTTTCAACCATTCCTTCTAAATGTATTTTCAATTGTAATAGAAACGAATGAAGTTGAATAAGTTCATCTTTTTGCATAATTTTCCTTCCCACTTTTTTTAAAAATCAACAGTCAAATCGCTAATATCCTTTTTATGATTTTCTGTTCAAGGTTTAAATATTACTTATTTATTTAGGGTCTAAAAAATTCAATATTAAAATAATAAAAAAGGATTATTCAAGATCCTTTTTTGTAAAAACCTTTACAGATGATGGCATTTTTACCACATTTCCTATTTTTATTCCAACAATTTCCTTTATGTTTTTACTATTTGCAATATCTAGTAGACGCTGGGTTATAATACCATCAAAAACAACTGAAGAGATGTTATCACTTTTTTTAAGTGAATCAGTTAATTCCCTAACTGGTATCTTTTTTATTTCTTTATCATCCTTGTCAAAAAGAACAGCTTTTAAAGACCCTGCTATTTCGTTTAATATTTTCCCATAATTTTTTTGTTCGTCTGTTACAACTCTTTGTCTTTCTTTATCCTCTTTTTCTTTTTTTGCTTCTACTGATTTAGATTTTTCTTCTCCTTTTTCTTTTTTAGAAGGTTTTTCAGGTTCTTCATCAGATAACTTTTTTTTATCAACCTTAATATCATACATTTCTGCATATTGTTCCGCAGGAATCTTATTTTTCAAAGCCTTCATAATAAGTTTTTGAGGTATTTCTTCTACTTCTCTGGTTTGAGGAGCTCTTGCTACAAAGTCAATATCAGCTGTTTGTAAAAGTTCTCTTAAAATTAATTCACCACCTCGGTCACCATCAACAAAAGCTGTTGAGATTCTCTCTTTAGTTAAATTTATTACGGTTCTTGGAACATTAGTTCCACCAACCGCTATAACATTTTTAATACCGTATTTAAGTAAATTTAGTACATCTCTTCGTCCTTCAACAAGAATTATAGCATCACTTTTATCAATGTTTGGTCCCGCTGGACAACGCTCTGGACCGAAAGAAGTTATTTCTTCAATTTGAACAGCTTGTCTAACAGTATCTGCTATACTTTCTCCTTCAACCTTACCTTCTTCCATTACTTTATTTAGTAGTTCTTTTGCTCTTTCAATTACTTTATTTCTTCTTAAAACTCTTACATCTTCTACATGTTCAGATGTTATTGTCGCTTTACATGGTCCAACTCTATCTATACTTTCAAAAGCTGCTGCAAGTATAACTGTTTCAACTTTATCTAAAGATGTTGGAAGAGTAATTACTCCTTCACTTTTACCATTTTTAGATTCTAATTCTACCTCTATTCTTCCAACTCTTGCGGATCGTTGTAATTCTCTTAGATCTAATTCTTCACCTAATAAACCTTCTGTTTGACCAAATATTGCACCTACGACGTCTGATTTTTCAATAATACCATCTGCTTTAATATGAGCTTTAATCAAATATTTTGTTGTTGCTGGATCAATTACCATTTAATATCACCTCATTGAAATTCTATTGAAAAATAGCACCTTTGTCCCACCTTAAAGCTATTAATGGACAAAGAGTCCATGCATTTTGTTTAAACATTTAACTATTGATTTTAATTATGCGGTTGAATGTGAATTAATCTTAATTGACTAATGCACCTTTATGGGTGCTATCTTCCAAATATATTAACTATTTACGCTT
>SMTZ1_10005414_pt1 | contig 12834 bp, 3 predicted proteins | sample DeeMarSWOR136_30_FD_25667 | JGI IMG/M metagenome (IMG submission 25667) | reverse complement strand
ACTGCACCAACTAGCCAAGGATTAAAAACGAAGTTCATTGTTACTTCATTCCTTAGACCTCCAAGTATGAAAGCCACTCCAACATAAGGGAAAGGAAATAGTATTGTAGCATTTCCTATTATTGATATGAAGAACGCTCCTAGGTACCCAAGCAATAGGGAGATGTCTAATAGCCAATTATAGATCACTCCGAATGGACTTATTATATCCGGAAATAACAAACTTAGAATCAAATAGACAAGAAGAACGGCCACTGACAATAGTAGCAATCTGTCTGCATTCCTCATCTGCTACCAACCCATTGACTCGACCCTCATTTAATCGAGATAAGAACATTACTTAATGAAGGATGGTAACTTTAAGAGGTAAATCGAATAAATGAAAATAGGATGACCTGAATGAGAGTCGACCTGCGATATGGAGAGGGCTTTCTTCCACTCGATTTGAGTGATAATTTTACCATTGAGCAGGTTGTCCCTAAGACAGTAACCAAGCTCCCGAATGTTTCATCTGAATTGCTTAGAGTTATCGAATCACCAATAGACTCTCAGCCATTCTCCAGAAGACTATCAGAGGTTGACTCAATTGCTATCGTTATAAACCGGATTGAGCACCTTGAGCTTATGGAGGAGCTTCTGCACTCACTCCTCAATAGCGTAGAAACCTTCGCGTTCAATCCAGATAATGTTTCGATTATCTATCCTATTAATGAGAGAATCTCAAAGACTGAAGTTGATGACTACTTGGGAAATCCTGAATCCAGAGGACACTTGCTCCTTCTTCACAACCCTAAGAACAAATCATCTCTCAAATTCCTAGGCGAAACTCCAAGTCACTCTACACCAGTCCACATAAACGAAGGCTATCTTTGTGCAGATCTTAAGATTGGTTTGGGGGAGATTCGGCCTGATTTGTTTTATGGAGCAACTGGTGGTCGCATGTCTGTGATTCCAAGTGTTTCAGGAAGCAGAACAATCCGTCGTAATGCTAAGCTGCGAGTGTCAGGACGCATTGGTCCCTTTGAAATGGAAACTCCATCCTGCGTAGATATGCTAGAAACATCACAGCTCGCTGGTTTAGACTTTATTGTCAATGCTGTATCAGATTGGGATGGAAATCTTGCTCACCTTGTAGCTGGAAATCCCCTTACCTCTTGGATGCACGGAGTAGACGCAGCATCTAGTCTAGCAAAGGCTGACTTTACCAGACGGGCTGATATAGCAATAGTTAGTGCTGGTGGTCATCCCTACGATTCAACGCTTTATGATGCAATAGATTGCCTTTATTCCGCATTCGAGGTTACTGAGCAAGGAGGATTTATTGTACTTGTGGCTGAGTGTAGTGATGATGTTGGACCTAAGGGGTTCCTGCATGGAATGTCAGAATTCTCATCTGCAGAAGACCTTATCGCCACCTCTGAAACAAATTTTGAATTTGGAATGGAAAAAGCTCGATTCTTCTGGGAAATTTTGAGTTCCCGAAACATTATACTCTGTAGTAAACTTCGCAATTCACTTGTGGAAGAGCGACTGCACTGTACTGCTGTGAGTCATCCAAGAGAAGGTTTTGAAGTTGCTCACAGCATGCTTGCATCTAGTAGGAAGGTGGCGATTTTGAATGATGGAATAAGGACTACTCCAAGGTTATCTAGGAATTAGACTATGAGTCTTCAAGTAACCCATCAACTGCATCAATAGCATCAATCGCACTTTTGGCTTCTGCAGCACTGAATTCAGGCAAATCCCCTATCTTTGCTATTTTAATGGTCACTAATGCGTTATCATCTCGAGGCTCCATTTCCCACGACATGTCAATGCCTGGTTGGTCTGTAATAAACTGTCCCAGGAATTTCACCCAGGCCTTCTTAACATCATCAATCTTGAGATACATGAATTCAATCAATGGAGTGGTAATTTCCACATGTAAGATGCGATTATCGACTATGTTATAGCTAATGATGTCCCAAGGCATTCTATACACAACCTGAGTCCATTATGTGATGTACATAAGTGTTCTTGGCTTGAAAGCCATCACTTTGTAGAAGCTAGTCTTCTGTTTCCTCATCTTCTCCTATCTTTGCTCTCAGCTCTTTCACAAATTGATCCAACTCGTCGTCCTTTTTCTTCTCTTTCTTCTCCTCTTTCGCCTTTTCAACAAGAAGTGATTCAACATCTTGAACAAAAGCATCCATCGGGTCGATCTGAGGTTCTGGTTCAGCCACTTCTTCCTCTTGAGGTTCGATAGTTACTTCCTCTTTTATTTCCTCGAACTCGAGTTCTTCAGCATGTTCTGGTGTTGCTTTTTCAGGCTCAATCTGATCCTCGACTTTTTCTTCTCGCACAATTTGTGACGGTTCAAGCATAGGCTGCTCTGAGCCATCCACCAGAGCCAATCCTTGGCGTTGAAGAATGGTTTGAACACCTATCGGTACTATAACTCCTCGATCTTGTAACAGGAGTAATCTATCCAAAACTTCTGGTTCTGTCTTCTCCAACATTTCAGCCAATGGTGATATTATATCCTTGATATAGAACTCATTTTTGTCATCTCTAACTGCACTGATATAGTCCAGCATCCTAGCATCAGTCTTAGACACTTTCTGTGTAGGTCCAAATCTGTGTGGAAGATGCCATGCATAATTGAAGGCTGAGTTCAATGTAGAAACTACCCATTCAGGGTCAAAACAATCAATAAGCCCTGTCCAACCGTCAAGGTCCTGATCATACTGGTTCTCAAATAACTCTACGAAGAACTGGAGTCGCTCCCTCAGGAGTGGTGTCATCTCACCCTCCAAAATAAGTATGCCAATGATGTATTGACCACTGTAACTGTTAAGGCGTAATCCATGATATTGAATCTCTTCAAGGGTTCCTCTGACTCCATCTCCCTTAATCTCACCATACACACTTGTGATTGCAGCGATAAATCCACTGATCAGATCTGGTTGGATCCTATCCTCAGTGAATGGATGATAGAATACACAGGTCCCTCGGTCAAGATATACTGCCATAAAGTGTTGTACTGTTTCAAGATCTTTGAACATCTGAAGCTGGTTCTCAAGGCTGAGTCTAGCTGCTCTTTTCCTAGGCTTCACTGCTTTGTTGTATCCCGTTGCCACTATGCCTAGAAGAGCCATAGAGATTACTATCATGAGACCTACACCACTCGTAAAGAACGCTAATAGAAGGGAGAGCAGACTGACTTCAACGCCTGCTACCTCAGTTCTTTCTGTTCCCCATCTAGTTCTGCTACCATCATAGATGGCACGAGCAGTGAGTCTATCGACATTTCCAAATGGTACTTCAAAACCGACCGATGCAACACCTTCTGTATTGGTGGAGTCTATCATTGTTGGACCTGTATAATGTAGAACTGTACCATTCTCAAAATACACAGAAACCTCGAATCGTATCGTTTCACCTGGTATTGCGGGATTACCTGTATTATTAGATCTCAGGGTAGCAATGATTTCCATGAACTGACCAGCAATTAGGTTTCCATCAAAGGTCACCTCAAGATACACATACTCTTTCGCATTAACTGTGAATGCGGCTTGATTGGTTGCATACGCAGCATACTCCGCAAAGGCTGACACATAGATTGTATAATCTCCCGGATCTAAATCCAGAGTGATTTCGATTGTGTAGACTTCAGCTGCAGATGAGTACTGAAGGATATAGTCCACACCATCGAGGTTTACTATGACTGTTGCGTTTTCTATTGCACTACTATAGAAAGTGTCCATGTATCTTACTTCGATAGTGAGATTCCATTGCTCATATTCTGAACTCAACAAGTTGTGGAACTGGAGTGATGTTGTCGCTTCCACTGTAAGATTCAAGCTAATTTGAGATGATACAAAACCTTCTCTTACGACATAAACTATGAACGTTTCAACTCCTCTCGTTTCAGTAGGATCGATATTGAATGAATAAAGTCCTCCTGGACCAGTTAATAGTAAGTAGGGTGTTCCAAATGCTGTAAATGATACATTTGCGTCTGTAATTGGTGTTCCGCTTGAATCTGTAAGAGTGATAATCAGAGGGGCATTTGTAGCATAATCCGTGGTTTCTACATCTCCTGACCAAGAACTGCTCAAAATAGGAATATCTTCATAGACTGAAAAAACAGCTGTGTCATTCATAGCATCGAACCCAACAGATGTTGCTCGAACCAATATGTTCCATGCACCTAGATAGTCGATTCCCAAAAGAGTTGTTTCCCATTTTGAAGATACAGGATTAAAAATGAGCTCTACTGGCGTTGAGCCGTTGAATGTGACTCTAACAAGAGTGCTACTATTAATCGGTATTGAGTTGAAGTTGTAAGTCACTTGAATGAATAGACTTTCGATGTAAGAGATGTTAAGATCCGTCGGATTATATTCTACATCGAAAAATAATCCAGTTGTTTCACTTCGGACTGTGATGTTAATTTCACTTGTCTGCGGCTCATATCCCACTTTCCAAGCAATGACGTCTAATGAAAAAGTCCCCACACCTGTGAAGTTCTCACCAGTAAGTTCGATCCAGTAAGTTCCGGTCAAACCATCCCATGTCATATCATGGGGCACTCCCTCTATTGTTATATTGACTGTTGCTCCCGATATCCTAGTTGTCCCATCCTGCATAATGTAAGATATAGAGAGATTTGTGCTGTTAGTATATGTAATATTATCAGTGTTCGACCAACTCCAATTGAGAGCTTGTGTTTGATGAGCTAGGTCTACAGTTATTACTAGACTGTGATTTTCAAGTGCGTACCCCTCTGCGTAAACGGTGAGGAGATGAACGCCATTACTCATACCCGTTGTATCAATTATTTGAGTCCATCTTCCTCCACCTGCATCTGTTAATGAAGCATTTATTGTACTTCCAAACGAATAGGTAACATCCGCTAGAGTATCATCCAGCCCTTGTGCTGGACTGATCTTATCAAAATTGATACCGATTGTGAAAGAATCCTCAGTGAAATCACTAATACTCAAATCATCTGCGACTAATGTTGTTGAATGATATACAAAGACATTTTGAGTAATGTATCCTGCTTCTAGTTCATCAGTACTTATCCAATAAACTTCTACTGAATGAGTGCTATTACCATCTGTTGTTGAGCTAATATCCCATGAAAATGAAACTGCTCCATTACTTGCAGGTTTCTCTAGAGGAGAGTAGATGAGGTTTGTCAATTGCAATATTGAAAGATTGGTTGTGCCATCAGTCATGGGTGTTCCAACGCCATCTTCAATCGTTGCATTGACATCCATTATTACTAGATTTGCCACTTTGTAAATTATGAGAGAATCATCTGATGAATCATATAATGCTAGGTCCACTGCATAGTTTGGAGCTGTAGATGTGAAAGTCCATGTTCCATCACTCAGTCCAGTACAAGTGACGACTGTGCCTGATTTTACATAAGAGCCAGCAGGTGAGGTGCCAAGGTATAACCCTGTTTCAGTCCAGTCAAGTGGGATGTTTGTTATGTTCATGAATTGAGCCACAATATTTGATACTGCTGGATAGGAAAGGTCTGTTGTAACATTCCACAAGATAGGAGCGCCAGAAGTGCTTGCTTTCCAAAGTGAATTTGCTGATATGTCCTGTGTATAGCATAATGTTAGATTATAAACGACATTTACAGATTGGTCGGATGAAATCTGCAATGATGTAATATTGGTCCCAGAACTAATACTCCATGAAGAACCAGAAACAGGCGTTCCATTGAGCATCAGGCTTACATCAGCAGGATATGAATAGACAAGAGCTGAGTTCGATGTTTTATTCCATGGTACGTATGTATAGTTCAGTATTGCTTCGAATGGTCTGTCTGAGCCCCAAGTATCCCCATCTGTGTTATGACGACGAGTCAGGAAAGATTCTGCAACATTTTCGTAGTACCATCGAATATCGGGATAGAAAGTAAGGAATTCAATCAGCAAGCTGCCATTCATAACAACATAGTATGTTGTACTGGAATCTAGAATGACAGGTTCTGTTATGTTTGCCCATGTAGCGGAAAGTCCAACATTTTCTAGTTGTACCGAGGACACCATATTAGTAGATCCATCTTGATAGTCTGATCTAATGTCGATATATGCATAATTGTGATTCGCCGGGTCATAGGTGGGAGACATGTACAATATCGAAACATTCTGCAATTGTCCATCGTGACCCATGTTGTAGAATCCTTGAGCAAGTTGATCATAATAAAGGTCAATATCATGCTCATAAATTGCGTAAGCGATACTGGCAGAAGTTGTACTATTCGAACCAACAACTTCCCTCTCTTCAATTGCAGTAATATTGTCATAATCAAGTATGACTTTGTACAACGTCCAACCTGGTATTTGATAGGATGATAAATCAATTGTATTCTCATGTATGTCTGGAAGAGCATAGCTATTTGATATTGTAAGAACTTGTTCCGAGAACAGTCTATTCAGATATTGATTAACAGGAACACTGCTCCCTGAATGTGTTATTTGGGACATCAATACTGAATTCGTGGGAGTATAATCAAGAGTAGAACTTGATGAAGTTGATAGAGGAGTAGACACTCTAGTTGAAGATACACTAAGAAGTGAGAGTATTAGAATGATTGAGATAATTACTCTTCTCATGTTCTATCCTCGATGGTACGTTGTTATGATTGATTATCTCAGCACAACAGTCCTTGACTTAATGTACTTTCTTCAATTATATCAGAGAGTCAAAGTCTAGACCAGTTAGTCTACTTTTCAACATTTTCAGGATGTGCTAAGAGCCTCATGTTAAGTACGTTATCAAGAACATATAGCCATATCAATAAACTGTGGGTGTCACCTTGGGTTGATTCATGATTTCTGAACCTGATTGGCTCTTTTACTTATTCAAGTACTTTACAGAATTATCACAATATCTGAGTAGGGTGAATCTAGCGATTTTGGATGTTCAATGTATCGATCTATCCTGTTTTATTCCTCTCCACGGAAACGGATTTTTCGAATATTTCCATCTTTTATCTCTTCAAAACCCGTGTCTGATCCAAGAAGCTTTCTCACTAAAGCTGAAGCTTTGCTCGTTGAGATTTCAAGAGACTTCGCAATATTTGCTCGGCTTATCCCCTCTGGATGTTTCTTGATTACATCTCTAAGACTATCCATTTCTCCTGCTGGTGCTGTAGGTGCTGAAGATGGGCTAATTATTGCATCACCAATATCTACTACTGAACTCGCAATTTTCCCACGTCTTCGACGTAGCATGAATACTCCTCCAGCTGGAACGCCAATAAGGCTCACGATGATAATAAGAAAAACTGGGTTTCCAAACAACCACATGAAGAACGAGAGGATGTCCATCCCGCTAGGTGTAACCTCTCGGTTTATGATATTAGATATCGCTGGCCATTCTCCAATTGAACCATCAAATTCAGCCCAGATCGTAAATCCCGTGGCGTCCAATGGAACATTGAAAGTCCTTGTGGCTATTCCTTCACTGTTTGTCGTTATGATTTCTGTTGCGTCTTCGGCTGCTCCCTGTTCTCTCTCAATCAATACATGAACAGTCAGTGGCAAACCATGCGCTACACCTGATTCATAGGTCGCTAAAACTGCAATCTGAATTGCTTGCCCTGTTAGAACCTCTTCATCCACCTCTAGGGTGAGTGTGTATGAGATCTTTGCTTCAATCTCTAATTCGATCTCTCCAAATTCCGTTTCACAATCGATTGCTGAGGCGGTGAAATTAAGGATATATATTCCTGGGAGTAATGCACCTAGCCAGATTTCAACATAATATTGCTCAGTATCTTCATCATAGCCTAATGGATATTGGATGCCTTCCAGCTCTACGATGATCTCACCCCAATCAACAACAGATGCATGGAGTGCCTCAAACATCTGAATGTTCACAATTATTGTTTCGTTTTCAAATTGCTCGATCTGATCCAAATGAACTAATGCAATTGGCAACTCGATTATATCGATGTTGACCATTGCACTCCCATTCTCATATCCTAAACCTATGAAGTTGACCTGAAGTTCATAGTTACCAACATGGAGCATATTGCTGTAGATTTCGATACTGTAAGTGCCATTTGTATGGTCAATCACAGAATATGCATCGAGCCATGTAACTGCAGGAATAAAACCGCTCAAATTAACTGAATTCTTTTCATCAGTCCATGTGAATGAAACTGTTGTAGATTCATATGCATATATTGTGAGAGAAGCTAATGGAGTACTGACTGAGGTTGGAATTGCATCTACTGAGATATCGAAGGTATCTGTTGCACTATTGAATCCTGAAGCAGTGGTGTTGACATAGATTGTATGAATGCCTAACCCAAGACTGCTGCCGCTCCGAGTATATGTCCAATGATCTAACTCCAAAGTTGCTATTTGCATGAACCCGTCTACTTCAAGTGTCAACATTGCTCCAGGAACAATGCTTGTGTTTAGAAGCTGATAGTAGATGTCTATCGTCACATCCTCGTCATAATATATGCTCGTTGCAGAAACAATTATGGTTAGGTTAGTGGCTGCAGGAGATATTGTTAGGATTCTAGAATCCCATCCATCTGCATAACCAGTCTTATTTGCAGTCACAGTCACATTCCAATTTCCTAGACCAATATTGGTAGCTAGTATACTGAAATGCCACTTCTTATCCACATCATTGTATGTCAATTGGTATGGTGTACTATTGATTGTGAGTTGTACTGTTGCATTAGCAATTGGTATGAAATCCTGAGTATAAATGACAGATACATTCACCAAGTCTATGTATGATGCATCAAGGTCCCATGGCTCCCAGGTTACCAAGAATGAGTTTGCTGCCTCAGTGACATTAAGGTTGGCTGTCACATCTGATTGCATTGAGTATCCATATGCCCAAGCATTAACTGTTGCTGTATACAATCCAATTCCCAATTCATCACCTGGAATAGACACACTCCAAAGACCCGCAGAATATACTAAAACATAGAGTCTTCCATCAACCGTAACATTAACAATCGAAGAACTTGGGGCGTCGCCTCCGTAGTAGGTATAGTCAACTGTGAGATCAAAAGAGTCGATATATTCTATTGTTAGATTCACAGGGTTCCATGATACAACCAATGAGTTCGTTGTGACTTCATTCACAGTTACAATGTCCGAGGTTTCACTATACTGATAGCCATAAGCCCACGCTCTGATTACTATATCATGGTCACCAAGATCTAGTGATACGCCAGTGAGATTCGCAATCCAAAATCCTTCTTGGAGTGTTAATGGAACTGTTGTTGAGCTATCAATAGTGATGTTCACTAGAACTCCTAGTGCTGGTACACTCATACCTGAACCTGTGATATAGTAGTCTACTGTCAGGTCAAATTGACCGAGGTAATCGATAGACGTAGAACTCCAGCTAACTGTAAGTGCAGTTGGTGCTTCAACGATTGTGAAAGTTATTGAACTCGCTGTGGCTGTATCATATCCATACTTGCTGAGGTTTGCCCATATATTATGAAGCCCTAGATCAAATGTGTTGTTGAACTCAAACCAGTATGTGCCATTTGTACCCATCAGTTCATATTGAGTCCCATTTACAAAAATCGATTTAGTGGTGGCTCCATCAATGGGGGTACCATATGAGTTTCTGAAATCAATAGACAAGATGGTACTCTCTGTCCAATCAAATATGAACGATGACCATGATGGAGTTGCTGTTGTGCTCTCGTTTTGAACCGTGAGGGATGAACCACCTGTCCTCGACACGTAGACATCAGCTGAGGCTTGGATGATCACTGTGAAAGAACCAAGTCCTGGTGGATTCTGGTTTCCATTGAACTGTATTTGATATGCCCCAGCTGTCCCGTTCCACGCAAGGCTCCAGGTTGCTCCTCCAATGGTTGCATTAACAATAGCACCAATAATGTCAGAACCATTACTCATCTTGTAGGTGACTGAGAGTATTGTATGTTCAACATACGTTATATCATTCCCTCCAATCCAAGAAATACCAAGGGATGTTGGATCTTTGGAGAGAATAAGTGTAATATCTGAAACTACACGATGTTCGAATCCAAACTTTTCTGCTTCAATAGTTAGGCTGTGCATTCCAAGCCCTGGTGGAGAATCTGAGCCATTGAATCTAAGTGAATAGGCTCCCTGAGTCGAGTTCCATTGAAGTTCCCAAGTGTTTGAGTCAATTGTGACATTGACATTTGCTCCTTGAATGACCGTTCCATTGCTCATTCTATACTCCACATAGAGTATCGTGTGTTCAAAGTAAGTCAAGTTGTTGAAATTAGGGGCTCCCCAATAGATTACCAGACTTGTAGATTCTTCAACAATTGTGAGGAACTTCGTCGAGTCTGTTTGCCCATCAAACCCATTTCGCCATGCTTTTACAATTAGATTATGTGTTCCTAGACCTGGAGGACTATCTGTCCCATTGAATTGAATCCGATATGTTCCACTGGCTGCATGCCAAGTAAGATTCCATAATATTCCACTTATTGTAACATTTACGGTAGCTAGAGGTATCGCTGTTCCATTTGACATTGTGTAGTTGACAGCAAGAACAGTATACCCCACATATGAAATCGTGTTACCACCAATCAACTCACTTGATATACTGCCCATTTCACCTGTAATTGTTAGAGTCATGGATGTGTCTACAGTCGTTTCATAGCCAAATTGCCAGCCTCGTATTGAGAGACCATGTGTACCTAGTCCTGGTGGATTGTCAGAACCCAAGAAGGTAATCTCATATAGCTGACTTCCCGCATTCCACAATAATATCCAGTTATCGGTACCAATTGTGACATCGACAAGTGCACCTAATATAGTAGTACCATCACTCGCTGTGTAATTTACCTGCAGCGTTGTTGATTGTACATATGTAATCAAGTCGCCATCAGTCCAGAAAGCTTGGATAAAGGTCTGTTCCTCATTAATCCTCAAAGTTTGAGATGTATCACTAATTCCAACATAGTTGACTTTCCATGCTTTTACGAGGAGCAAATGAGTACCAAGTCCTGGCGGGTCATCTGATCCCGTCCATGAATACTCATAGGCTTGAGACGTACCATTCCATAGAGCAACCCAAATGCTCGGTCCTCTCGTTATGTTCACTATGGCACCCACAATGGGCGTGCTGTTACTCATGAGATAGGATACTCTGAGTTTTGTCATTCCTACGTATGTGATGGTGCTACTTGGGTCCCAGGTGAATGAAATACTCGTATCTTCAAGTCTGATAGTAAACTCCTGTGTCGTATCAGCAATTGATACATAACCATATTTCGATGCACGAATCTCGACAGCATGAGTCCCGTAGCCTGGTGGATTGTCATCTCCTCTGATTACCACCTCATATGCTTCACTCACTGGATTCCATGTTAGACTCCAGAGCCGACCATTGATTGTTACATTAAGGACTGCTTCAGGAATCGATGTTGCATTACTCATTTGATATTGAACAGAGAGTGTGGTTTCCCTAACGTATGAGATGTTATAACCATTTGACCATGTGATCAATAGGGTAGTTGGTTCTTCATTGATAGTAAAACTATCGACCATATCGAGGTGCGGTTGAAAGTCAGTTCGCCATGCATTGATGTGAGCAGGGTTTGAACCCAAACCTGGTGGATTGTCAGTTCCCTTGAAGACATACTCATATGCTTCACTAGTGCCATTCCAGACCAGTTCAAAGAGTGTTGCGTCAATTGTAATATTAATGGTGGCACCTTGGATTGCTGTTCCATTGAACATTGAATATGTAACAATAAGTGTCGTTTGTTCAACGAATGTGATGTTATTACTATTAGACCATGAAATGAGAATTGTTGTAGGGATGACAGGAAGGGTCAGGGTTTCAGTATCGTTTGACCTTGAAACATACCCATATTTCCATGCCTGAATTAGTAGGTTGTGTGTACCAATTCCGGGTGTTGTATCAGACCCATTGAACCGCACCTGGTATAATCCTGCTGTTTCATTCCATTGCATTGTCCAGACCGTCGCTTTGATTGTCACATTCAATATTGCATTTCTAATCGTTGTCAGATTACTCATCCTATAATCAACGAAAAGGTAAGTGTGTGAGAAGTAGCTGATATTATCACCATTGGACCAAGTGACTAGCATATCTGTGGGCTCAAGAGTTATTGTCAGAGACTCTAAGGAATTACTCGCATTTTGGAAGCCTAGCAATGATGCTTGAATCAATAGAGAGTGAGTTCCAAAACCAGGTGATACATCTGATCCCGTGAATGAATACTCATACTCCTCTGAAATTGGATTCCATACTAATATCCAGACATCTAAACCAATTGTAACATTAACTAATGCTCCAGCTATTGCAGATCCATTACTCATGTCATAGCTGACAGAAAGAACAGTACTCTCCACATAGGTTATACTATTTCCATCGCTCCATGATGGAGTTAGAGTAGTTGGCTCCTCCTGAACTGTAAGTGTCTGCGTGTTGTCGTTCTGTTGCTGATATCCAAAAAGTGTCGCCTGGATCATCACTGTGTGTATGCCTAGACCATATCCAGGGTCATTTCCACTCAGGACGAGGTTATAGACTTCAGAAATTGAATTCCATTCAAATGTCTTGTTAGCTGAACCAATAACTGCAGTCACAAAAGCTCCAACGACAGCGGATCCATTACTCATAGTGAAATTGACATAGAGGACAGTTTGTTCTACATAGGTTATGGTGTTTGAAACCCACCAATCGAGTTGCAATGATGTGGGCTCAATTTGGATTGTTAGACTTTCAGTGTTGTTAATCTGGCTCTGAAAACCTGTCTTGGTCGCTTCTATTGTAAGACCATGAGTTCCTAGACCTGGAGGATCGT